>ERZ795060.77-NODE-77-length-133048-cov-77.833345_pt1 | contig 133048 bp, 115 predicted proteins | sample MGYA00375144_ERZ795060 | MGnify/ENA primary metagenome ERZ795060 (study PRJEB30189, sample SAMN05720157) | activated sludge metagenome | isolation source: anaerobic digester from wastewater treatment plant | place: Japan | collected 2015-05-15 ...
CAGTCTGATGGCTACCCCCGCCTTATAAACTGCGCCTTCTTCCATAGCTTTTAAATCTTACTGCTCTTCTAGCTAACCCTGCCGACTCATTTAAAAGCTCATCGTAATTATGGTATATATGTACATAGAAGGGAAGACTTGCTTTTAAACTATAGAACTTTTGATCTCTGCGCCTCTGCTCCGCCGTCCAGGGTTGCAAGCCGCCAAACACGTTGTGGACAACCCTCTCTACTTCTCGGTCTGCCCTGGATATTATGTGATAGCCTGAATAAGGTCTGTATTTGACATGCATCTATTTTTGACTGATATTTAAAGATGGCGAGGGGAAAAATTGGCATTCGAACGAGCATTCCAGCAACCAAGGGCGAGAATCTGGTATAGCCCTTCTGAAACTGGAACCAGGGTATCTCTGAGTGCTCCCGAAAAGCAATTAAAAAAAGCCTTATCAATCGGGATGGAGAATTGCCTTTGGATAAATAGAGAGGAAAATCAATTTTTGAGGGACTTAAATGAGAGATAAAAACAGATGGTTAAAAAATTCAATGCTAATTTTATTCATTAGTTTTTTATCTGCCTGTGCCTCTCATACCTATTTCTATCAAGCCGAATCCATTCCTAAAAAAGCCAATGTTATAAAGGATATAAAATTTTATAACCAGGAGAAAGATGAGTGGTGCGGACCAGCGGTTTTGCAGATGATGCTTCATTTTTATGGCCTAAATGAAAAACAGGAAATAGTTGCTGCCAGAGTTTTTGACGAAAAGGAAAAAGTGGTGAAGCTCTCGGAGATGGTTTTTTATCCTCAATCAAAAGGGCTGAAGTCATATTCTTTTAAGGGTAATCTGGATGATTTGAAAGAGTTAATCTCAAAGGGAGTTCCGGTGGTGGTTTTTCAGAAGGCTTCAAAAGAAATTAATAAAGGACATTACAGACTGGTAGTTGGCTATTATCAAGACTGGATTGTCTTAGCTGATCCTCTTTTAGGGAAAAATATTTTTGTCAAAGAGAAAGATTTTTTGGAGTTATGGACCTTAGGGGAGGAAGAAAATTGGTCAATGGTTGCCTTAAAAGATGATTCTGGTTTAGAAAATAAGTACAAAGATAATGAAGCCTATTTTCGCGACCTGGCGACTGGTTTCTTCAGGAGGGGAAAATATCAGGAGTCAGAGTATTATTGGAAAGAAGCTCTTTCTAAATCAGAAAATATCAGATATCTTTATGCCTTAGCTTTTACCCTTCTTAAAGCCGGGAAGATTGAAGAGGCTGAGAACTATGCTGAGTTAGCTTTGGAAAAAACACCAAACAATCCCTCTTGTCTTTATGTTATGGGCAAAATAGAAAACAGAGAGGTTACAGAACTTAATCCAGTTGAAGATACTGAATCCAGCGGAGGAGCACTTACTAAAAGTGACATAAGAGCTATAAAGAAGAAAAAGGAAGAAGAAGGAATGGACCCAGGCTTATTTATGATGCCTTTTATCGCAGGTCGCTCTAAATAAGGCAGCCATTTTAAAATGTTGATAAGCAAGGGGAGGAAGATGAGAAAAAAAGAATTTACATACAGATCGTTTATTTATGTGCCAGTTTTTCTTATAGCCATGATTTCAGTTTTTTCTGTGCTGGCTTTTTCCGCAGCAGATAAAGTCGTTATCAGGCTGGCTGATAACGCTAACGTAAAGATAATTGAGAATAAAGCCAAGCCTTCTGGCTCTCAGAGGTTGATTTTAACCAAAGAAATTACCATCGGAAAGCTGGAACAAGGAGGCAGCGCCTTCGGGGCTGTAGCTGGAGCCGATGTTGCGGCTGACGGCCGGATTTTTGTTCTGGATCTTAAGGCAAAAAAGGTCAATGTCTTCGATCCAAATGGCAAAAAGCTAAAAGAATTTGGCCAGGAAGGCCAGGGCCCGGGCGAGTGGAACACTCCGTCCGGACTCCAGCTCTTATCTGACCGCGAACTGATGATAAATGATAGTGGTAACCGAAAACTGATTTATTCCGACCTTGAAGGTAAGATGACGAGAGAAGTTTCTTATGCTAAGAAACTGGCTATGTTGGAAGTAATTGACAGCGGCGGTCAATATGTAGGTTGCGAAATGGGGATGGAAGGGAATTCGATAGCCTATACTATTGCTAAATATGATGCTGATTTTAACCAGCTTTTTAAAATTGATACGCTGCTAATGGCTTCGCCCCTGGGTGGCGGCAAGATTAATCCCTTTGCGATCACTTATGACTGTTGCCTGGATGGAAGTGGAAATATTATTTATGGCCGGAGTTCCTCTTATGAAATTAAATATTTCAATCCGGAAGGCCAGCTGGTCAAAATAGTGCGAAAAGAATATCGACCGCAGTCTATAAGTCAGAAAGATAAAGAAGAAATGCTCAAGCAGATACCAGAGACACCGGGAATGAATTTGAAAGAGATGGTAGTTTTTCCGGCTAACTATCCTGCTTTCTCTGGTTTCTTTGTTGATGAGGAGAACCGGCTCTATGTCAGGACTTATGAGAAAGGTAAGGCTAAGGATTCTTATTTGGTGGATATCTTCAGTGCTGAAGGGAAGCTTATCGCACGCTGCGAGATGACAGACGGAGCCTTTCTTGCAAAAAACGGCAAAATATACACTATCGAGAAGGACGAGGAAGGTTATCAGTATATTTGCCGTTATCAGGCTGCCTGGAAGAAATAACAATTTCTGGTGCCGGCCCCTGTGCTGTAGGGGAGGAGCTTATATATTTAAATGCGGGTTAGGCTAACACAATTTGTTAATAATCAATAAGATAATGGCTTAAAGAAAAATAAGTCGGCGTAGGATAGCTTGCAGTTTGCTTAGGGCTCGCTGGTGTCCGCCGCTGCGAGTTGCTCACCTCAGAGAATTATCCGGTCAGGTGGTCGAACTGGCTGTGCGGGTAGTAGATGCCCGGGAAATCAGGACAGCCAAAGGGCTGACTTATTTTTATCTTTTTGAAGACGAGAGCGGGCAGGTTGAGGGTGTGGGCCAGAGGAAGGCTCTGGCTTTTGGCTCACCTCCGGTGTGCTTTCTTAGAGGGGAAGTGCGGCTTCAGTCTGATGGCTACCCCCGCCTTATAAACTGCGCCTTCTTCCATAGCTTTTAAACCTGGGGGAAAAACTCAGGGGGATCCTGGAAAGATGAGATGAGCTGATAAAGATAACAGAAGCTTCTATTCCTATGCCTTATTTTCCTGATTGGTCTTTGCCAGACCATTGATACAGGACACCGCCACTTCTCCTGACCTGAAAATTTCCCATTAAAGGACAGGTGTCCCTCAGAATGAACAGCGCACTTAGCAGGAATCTGGGCAGATTGGGGAAATTTCTCTGGCACAAAAGTTGCTGATTTCAGGGCAGAAAGGTTTAAGATAAATTCATACATTCTTAGATGGGTGAAAATGAAGCTTGAGGTCTTTAGGGCTTTATCGAGAGGGAGAGTGTCGGCCAGGAATAGGCGTTCACGCTCGCTGATCGTAATTATCCTTGTGGCCTTGCTGGCTGTTGGCGTTTTCGTTTCCTTGCTGCCAAACATGGGACAAGGGCAGGAAAAGGTCAGGGATAACCAGCAATACCAGGTCAGTGTCATCAGAAAGCTCATCTATGTCATGGTGACTGATGATAAAGGCCAGCCAGTGACTGACCTGAGCAAAGAAGACTTTATTCTTTATGATAATGGTAAGGAGAAGCTGCTGACCGAGTTTGAGAATCACACCATGTCTCTCCCGGCTGAAAAGAAAGGACCCGAGCCTGTCGTCGAAAATAAGCCAGAAGAGAAGGTACCGGCCCCGCAACCTCTTCTAAACCGCATCTTCCTCTATTTATTTGATTTAGTATTTACTGATCAGGGAGGATTTAAATTAGCCCGGGAGGCAGCGCTTCGCTCTCTTGAGAAAGAGCTTGAGCCGGACATGCTGGTTGGGGTTTTAACCTTTTCAGGTGGCCGGGTTCTCAATGTTCTGCATCAGCCTGACCGTGACCGGGAAGGAGCACGACGGGCGATTGAGTCTATTCAGGCTAAAGATATTATGCCACTGGCTCCGAGCCGCTTCGAAGATAATGGGTTTAAAATGGCAGTTTCAAGAAGCGCTGATGAGGCCTATTCAAGACCTGTTTTTGGCTTCAGCCAGAGGTCAAGTGACTTAATGGAAGGGAGGATTGTTGCTTCCAACTTCATCTGGGCGATGCAATCCCTTGCCCAGGCACTGCGTTATGTTCAGGGTAAGAAAATCATTCTTCTTTATTCTAACGGCATCCACCCGGTCTATCTTGGTCGTGGTGCCTATGTTGATAATGGCAATGCGCATCTCGGGCAGGAATATGAACAGCTCTGCCGTCAGTTAGCTGATGCCAACGCCTCAGTTTTTCCAGTCGATACTGAAGATAATACTTATTTTATAATTCCAGAAGCCAGAAAAGGAGTTCATTCTCTCCAGGAGATGGCTTCAAAAACCGGTGGCCAGTACACCGGGACAATCTATGCTGCTCCCAACCACATTGAGAAAATTGAGACCCTAACCGCTGCCTATTACGTTCTTGGTTATCCTGTTCCGGAAAGCTGGGACGGCAAGTATCATGAAATCAAGGTGAAGGTCAAAAGACCTGGCTGTCGGGTTATCTTTCAACCTGGCTATTTCAATCAAAAGCCATTTTCTTCCTTTTCAGAGCTGGAGAAAAAGATTCATTTAGTTGATGTGGCTCTTTCACCCAAACCACTCTCTGGTGAACCGGTGAGGTTTGCTATGGAGGCTCAGGTTAAATCGCCTGCGCCACCCAATAATATTCAGATCATAGCCAGGCTTCAGGTGGAGGAGCTGGGGGAAGTTGTTGGTCCGAGAGTGGAAGCAGTCAGTCTTCTTTTTGACCAGCTTGATCAGATAGTTGACAGCCGGCGTATTGAGCTTGATCTGACCAGACCTGAGTATCGCCAGAAACCTCTCTCCATTCAGAGTGAACTTTCAGCTAAACCAGGAACTTACAAGTGCCGGCTGGTCATAAGGAATATGGAGACAGGCAAGTCAGCTGTGTCGGCAGCTTCTGTCACCATCCCCGGGCCTGATAAAAATTGACATCTAAATGGGGTCGGGCCAGCGGATATTGTGTATAATCAATAAGATAAATGCTTAAAGAATAAAGGCCTGGAAAGATAAGGTGAAATCATCAGACAAGGTGGCCATATGATAAAAGAAATAAAGGAAATGAAGAGCAAGAAGAATAACAGGTGGGGCCGGCTGTGGCTGGCGGTTCTGAGTCTCACCGGACTGATGTGTTGTATCAGCATGGCGGCATTCACTTCAATAGATCAGGTGACGGTAGTTGAAGGAGGAGGCTATTTTCCAGTGGCGGTCAAGCTATCAACTGGCGAAATTCTGGCTGTTATCAGGGGTGGGGGCGCTCACCTTAGCCGGGCCGGGCGTCTTGATCTGGTCATGTCTGATGATGGCGGCCGGACCTGGTCCAAACCCCGGACGGTTGTTGACGGTCCAGAAGATGACCGTAATCCCGCACTCGGTCAACTGGCTGATGGCACAATTCTTCTGGCTTATGTGGTCCTCAGCGGATATGAGGCTGACGGGCAAAGACTTCCTGAGGAGGGCTCGAAATGGGTTTTCGATGGCGTTTATGTCATCCGTTCAAAAGACAAGGGAAAAACCTGGACGAAACCTGAACTGAGCCCAGAGATTCATGCCTTTTATGCTGGCCGCGGAGCCGTCTCGCCCTATGGAAAGATTATCCAGCTCGAGGATGGCACAGTCATCATGGCGGTTTATTTCGATTTTTTTGACGAGCGCGGAAATCAAAGCTACGTCTTTCGTTCAAAAGACGGCGGGAAAACCTGGGGAGAGCCTTCTCTAGTTGCTGAGCATTTTAATGAAACAGCTGTGCTGGCCCTCCCCGATGGCAGTTTACTGGCGGCTATGCGTTCGGAGAAAGGCGGGCATTTAGCTGTGAGCCGTTCCGAAGATGATGGTAAGCACTGGTCGCCGCCCTTCCAGATAACCCAGGACATGGAGCATCCGTCAGATCTTATACAGCTCAAAAATGGACAGACTCTCTTGAGCTATGGGGAGCGTAATGCGCCGATGGGAGTTCGGGCTATCTTCAGCCGGGACGGCGGGAAAACCTGGGAGTGGGATAAAAAGATTATAATTTCCGCCTCAGCACGAAATACTGACTGCGGGTATCCAAGCTCGGTTGAAGTGGATAGGGGGCAGATTGTCACCCTTTATTACCAGGTTGATGACCCGAAAAATGCCCCGCAGAGCGCTAAATGCCTGGCTGCCCGCTGGAAGATCCCTGATTAAAAGTCCCTCTAAATGGGGTCAGACCAGCACCTGTCGTTTATAATCAATTCACTTTTCAATTTTCAATGAAACTGTCAGAAACTCTTTAATTATTGTTAGAGAAATCGTTATAATCTTTTCAAGGCTAAAAAGGAAAGGTTCCATTTCTTAAGACTGAAGCTTTAAAGGAGAGTAGCTGATGATTGAACTAATTTCCGATTCTTCCAGACCTGGTCATAGACTGCTTGATTTGTGCGCCTGGTGTCGGAAAAAAATTTCAGCCATTATACCTGAGATAATCATTTTCTTTATGGCTTTACTTTTGGCGGCCAGTTGTTCCAGTCAAAAAGCAGAGATAAGGCCATTAGCTGCCTCCAGCCAGCCGCTTTTTACCATTGGCGATGAGGGATCCGGTCATTATTATACCTGGATTGGTTATTTGGCCGGTGAAAATGGTCTTATTTTTGCCTGGGATAAAGTAAGAAGTGAGCAGATAGATGCCTATGATAAAAATGGGAATTTCTTATTCTCCTTTGGTAGAAAGGGTCAGGGCCCGGGTGAATTTCAAGCCATCGGCTGTCTGGCAGTTGATCCCGATGGCGATATCTGGGTAAGCTCAGGTTTTGGCCGGCCTCTGGAAATATTTACAGCGGATGGCCAGTTTAAAAATGAACTACGTCTTCCAGCAAACCTATCTGGTTTATTCATTGACAAAATTAGTTTTGACCGCGAAGGGAATCTTTATCTTTTAGGTGGGAATAAGGAGAAGAAGATATTAATCTATAAATACGATAGCCAGAGAAATCATAGCCAATTAATTTACGAACAAAAAGAAGGCCATGGGAGCTCCATTGCCACCTTTATCCCAGATTTTGCTCTGGATGAAGCCGGGAATATTTATATAACTGATAGTTTTGACTATCTGGTTTATAAGTATTCTAAAGATGGAAAGCTGGTTAAAACCTTTAAAGGGAAGAAAATAAAGAAGGAACTCATTACGGAGCAGGATTTTAATGTCTTTGACAATGACATGAAGATCATCCGTTTCCCAAATTCTGAACGTATCTTACAGGAACTAAAAGGGCCCTCACGCTATTTTCCGGCAATTTTTGGCTTGAACATTGATGATGGGAAAATATATGTCTGGACTGGCCAGCGTGATGATAAAAAAAGATACATTGTAGATGTCTACGATCTGAATTTTAGCCAGCTCGGCCAGGCCTATTATTTCAATTTTATCAGATACAATCTGGCTCAGATAATGGATGGCAGGCTATATATAGCTTATATTGAAAATTATGATCTTGAGGTCATGAAGCAGCTTGGCCGGTTCTGTCTTTCCAATACAGCTGATAAGTTGAATGTTTATCCGATAAATGGGGTCGGGCCAGCGGATATCATTCATAATCAATAAGATAGAGGCTTAAGGGAAGCTAAGGTGGCGCAGCAGCTAACTTACCATTAGCTCTAAGCTGAAGGCCGCTTCTCCTAATCGCTCACCTCAGGGAATTGCCGGACAAGTGGTCAAGCTGGCTGTGCGGGTAGTAGATGCCCGGGAAATCAGAACAGCCAAAGGGCTGACTTGTTTTTATCTTTTTGAAGATGAAAGCGGGCAGGTTGAGGGCGTTGGCCAGAGGAAGGCTCTGGCCTTTGGCTCACCTCCGGTGTGCTTTCTTAGAGGGGAAGTGCGGCTTCAGTCTGATGGCTACCCCCGCCTTATAAACTGCGCCTTCTTCCATAGCTTTTAAACCTGGGGGAAAAACTCAGGGGGATCCTGGAAAGATGAGATGGGCTGATAAAGATAACAAGTGCTTCTTCTCCTTTGCATTTAGTTAGCAATCCTTCCAGTAATGCCTTATAATCTCTTCGAGCCATCGTATGTAAACTCCTCCTTTCTTGAGATTAACTTCTTTAAAAGGAGATTCTACGATGGCTCACTCCTTTAATCCAATTTACAAACTTCCTTATACACCAGCTCTCTTTTTTCAAAGTCATTTTTGTGGTAAGAATTTTGGCTCTGGTCATAATTATTATCTCGGTCTCTAGTCTCGGCTGTCCAGCACATCAGGACGAAACCTTTCTACTCCTCCATCTCCCATGGATACTATGTCTTAACCTGAATGAGAAAAACATTTGACAGCGTCTTAAATAAGTCGTTTCATTATAGTAATGATAAAAAATAAAAGATGAAGCATATTCAGACCTCGTCAAAAAAATAACCATCAGAAAGGAGAAAGTTATTGAGAACTTATTCAGCAGGGGTGAGACTTTTGTCTGAATTTAAAAAGGTAGCTCTAATTTGTACGGTGTTTTTGGGCCTTTTAATTTTATGGCCGTTATCTGCTCCGGCTCAGGAACCACCTCAGTGGCCGCAGGTAGAAAGTGCCCGCCTCATAGCTTACCAGGTGACCGGGCCAGCCAGTGAGCGGCTCAACTTTATCCTCATGGCCGATGGATATCAGGCTAACGAAGTAGATAAATTTCTGCGGGATGTGGACAGAAATCTGGCTGTTATGTGGACAATGGAACCATTCCGCTCCTATCGTTATTACATCAACATCTATCTTCTTGAGATCGTCTCTAAGGATTCAGGCATTCGCCGCGATCCTGGCGAGGATGCCCCACCAGAAGTCAGGGATGCTAAAAATACTGCCCTTCGCCTCTGGTACCAGGATGGACTTACCAATCCTCTGGCCCGAGGTGTAACCTATGGACCTGCTCCTCTTAACTCTCCTCCCGGAACTCGGACTGGTGCCCAACAGCGTACCTGGTACCTCAAAAATTACGTTGAGCCAGAACTGGGCATACCGGTTGAATCCCAGAATATTCAGACTCTGGCCATTGCCAATACCTTCACCTATGGTGGTATTGGTGGTTTTCATGCGACTACTACCGGCGGCTCACCGCAAGGCCCGCTAGTTTCCATCCATGAGCTGGGCCACTCGCTTGGTCTTATCGCTGATGACTATCCTTATATCGAAAGGAACGTCTGGAGGGGATGCTGGACAGGCGGAGAACCGGACTCCTTCAGCCACACTATTTACACCAGCACAGAAAAGATGATCGCCGACCAGCACAAATGGTGGCGCTGGATTGGTGAGGATAGTGCTTCGTCCGGCAGTCCCATTGGCCTTTATGAGGGTGGTAACACCTGGCCCTGCGGTATACGGCGAGCCAGTGAATACAGCATGATGCGCTGGACAGGCTACCACTTTGATGTTGTTCAACGTGAGCAGATGACCATCAGAATAACTGGTAGGCGCGATGCTAACTGTATGCCACTGGACCATACTCCAGAAGGTGAGGTTGGTCCCAAAGACGTCATATGGGTCGAGCCTATGCATCCCCGGTATCATGAACTGAATATTACCTGGCGGGTAAATGGACAGTTAATAGAAAATCACAACAGCTCTAATCTGGAGCTTTCTAAACTAAGTCTTAAAAATGGCGACATCATTGAAGTTACCGTTTCAGATCCGACTGATTTTGTCCGTGATCCGAAATGGATAAATGGACCCAGGTTGACTCAGACCCGCCGGTTTACAGTGGGTAAATCTCTGCCTGCGAAGGAAGTATCAGCCAAGTTTACCAGATCAACACCGACCATCAGACCGGTAAGCGGCCAGGAGGTCGTCTTTGTGGAGACGACTCATCCCTCAGACCGGGTGCTGACGGTAACCTGGAGTCTTGATGGCCAGGTCATCCCAAATACCAATAACAGTCGCTGCCTTAACCTCAGCCAGCTCCATCTGCCCGAAGGCACTTTCCAACTTACTGCCACTCTGGCTGATCCTGCTGAGCCCAACGGCCAGACAGACAGCCTTACCTGGTCAGTTGACAACGTTCTTCCGACAGCTCCACGAAAGCTTTCTAAACCCCTGACCACCATTGCCGACCAGGTGGAACATAATGTTTACTTCAATGAATTTGAAATGCTGCTTGAGCCTCAAGATGATCAGAGCGGTTATGACCAGCCTCTTTATGTCGCTGCAGAATTCCAGCTGAATAGAGGTGGTTGGTATAATTATTTTGGCTTTCCTGATAAACCCATGGGCACACCGTTTAAGTTTACCCACTCCGGCCTGGACGTCAGGGGATTGACCTATGGCAATCTTGGTACTGGCGGACACGCTAAGGTTCCCTGGGAGCAGCTCTATCTTGACCATGAGATTTTTGGTACCTTCTGGCCCGGCTTTGGTACTCATACCGTCGAACATCGGGCTATTGACCCCGCAGGTAATATCGGTCTACCTGGCATGTTCAAAGCCACAGTTTTACCTGGAAAATCGCCTGAACCCACAAACATTGTGACTGGCCAGCATAAAGGAAAGCTGGTAGTTGAAAAAGGTGTAACTCTCATTGATGGGGCAACTATCAATGGGGACGTGGTGGTTAAACCGGGCGCCTCTCTGGTTGTGTCTGATGGCTCAAACATCAAGGGTGATTTGCAGGCTGACAGAGCTGCAGTTATTCACCTCTTCGGCGCTACTGTCGATGGGAAGGCTACGATCTCCGGAACTAATGATGACGTAATCATAGCCGGCTCAAAATTCAAGCGGACACTGACTGTCACTGGCAACAGATGTCAGGTGGTCAAATTTCTGAGCGGCAAGTTGCACCAATATGGCGTTGCTCTGGTTGGGAATGTAATTGCCGGTGATCTGACTTGCCTCGATAATAATCCGGGTGTGACCGACTTTGGAGCGCCTAATAGCGTGAATGGAGCTAAAAAAGGTCAGGCTACCGGGCTATAGTTTTCAAATTTGTTAGAGTAGCTTTTGCCGCTCAGACTTAGAGCCTGACGTTGCGAATCATCCCGGTCTCAGCTGCAGTGTCTGAGGTGAATTTGTTAATAACCGCGACTACCGGGCCTTCAAAGTATTGCTATCTCCCTCACTTGTTTGCCTGGTGGATGGCATTGAATAGCCTGGCCTCATTCTGGTTTGCCTCCTGCAGCTAAAGAGCGTTAATGGCTGTTGCCGGAAGATCATGAGATGAGGCGACCGCGGTATATATCCGGTTAAATACCTTATCGAATCTGACCTGCAGGTTTAGCCTGTGTCACATTCAGTGCTGTCCGAACCTTTGATACAGCTACACCTTCCTCTGCTGCCGGTTGTAGCCAGCGATTACTGCTGGCGGCCAGTTCTTTTCATGATGCGTACTGTAGCCAGAAGTGTCATCCGGTAGTATCTAAAATTCGGCTTTTTTAATTTTTTTCATTTTGTTGAGAAACTCTGGTCTTATATACCCGGCCCATCCCAACATAATGAGTTGAAACTTGTTTGTTATAAATATTTGGGATTTGTGGTTGAATATCATCAACTATTACCATATCTCCTCTCATCCGGGCCGCTTGATTGCGCAGGTCATTTTTCAAGAAATTTAAATCAGTGTGAGAACGTGTATGTATTTCGCCAATCAAAATCGCATCTGGAGGGGCTTCAGCATGAAAGATAAGGCTCACCTTCTCACCGGCTGAAGTCAAAGCATATTGGGCTTTATAGTGCTTGTTTGAGTAATAAAGATAGGTCAATGCAGCAGCCAGAATAACAGAGAATCCTATTATTAGGGGTGCGGTATTAAAAGAGGATCCGTCTCCAGAATTACTGAAGCTCGCTGAAAGGTTAGAGTGAGATGTCTGGGAAGAGGTAGCTGGCTGTAGATCTATCTTCGAGTTAATGCTCAGCAGGCAGCCTGTTTGAAAAAACAGGATTAAAGAAATGACCGTCGCCACGGCGATGATTGGTCTCATTTCTCTCCTCCCCAAGCTGTCTTAACAGAAGAGAAAAAAGCCGTCAATCTAATCTCAAAACTAAACGTTCATACTTATTAAAATGCGAAAAACGTGCCAGAAATTTTAAGGATAAAAGCTCTTAAATGACCGAAAATTTGTCTACTTTTCAGGACGGTTTGTGTCTTTTATAGCACAGATAAGGTGATGGTGAATAACAGGATATTTTCGGGCTTGGATTGATTTCCCAGGCTAAACACAGGATCTGGACAAAATAGTATATTTATAATCAACCTGTCATTCTTTAGTCAGATTAAGTTCATAACGATTGGCTATCAAAGGTGAACTCTATCTTATTTTATCTTTGTTAGACACCTTGTTTTAGTATCTGCTACATGGAGTAGCCCTTTAGACTTCTGGATTTCAGTCCTGCCACTCTGCCTGAGTTTTGTTCTGGTCCTTCTGGAGAATTGGTTAGAGTAGAGAGGTAAAAGGTAATAAGTTGAGATAGCAAAGACCACCGGGTCAAAACTGCCCGGTTTATCTCTCAGGATGGCCGACCTGGCAGTTCAGGTGATAGCCACGGGTGAAATCAGAACCGTTCGAGGGTTGCCTTCTTTTTCTGAGGATGAAAACCGGTAAATAGAAGCAATAGCCAGAGAAAAAATCCGGCTTCTGACCTAACTCTGGTTTACTTTCCCCGGGAGCCCGGTCTCAGAATAGAAGCCCTTCTATCCTTATAAATAGTGTTTTTCTGGAAACTTTTTATTTACAAGCTGCCCAGCAGAATTTCTTGTGGAATATCACGCAGGTTAAAATTGGAAGCCATACTACGGCAATAGGCACCGGCCATTAAGACGGCCAGAATTTGTCCGCGCTCCGGACAGGGCATCAGCCTTTCTACCCCGAAAACGTCGCCTGTTTCGCACAGATGACCGGCCACAGTTATTCTGTGTTTCTTTCCGCCATTAACCTGGCTGGCATTGACAATCTCGTGATAGGCTTCTTCGTAAATAGCTGGCCGGGGCACAGTGTTATAGGTACCGGCGTTAACGCAGGCGAATAAATTTCCGTAGCTTCTTTTCAAGTATTCAACTTTAACCAGAAGGACGCCAGCTTCGGCTACCAGGTATTTTCCCGGCTCAACAATGATAGAGTTTAATCCCAGCCTGGAATTTTCCACTCTGTCAACAATGTAAGCAGCATATTCTTTGAGCGGGAAAAGCCTCTGGCCCGGGCTGTATTGTGGCCCAAAACCACCGCCAAAATCCAGAAACTCAAGATTAAAACCAGCCATTTTCAATTGCCTGGCTTTTTTTATCATCCGGTCTACAGCTTTAACTGCTACAGGAAAGTCTTCTTCACTCCAGCCTGAACCGAGGTGCTGGTGCAGACCAACTGTCAAAAATTTTAAGGAGCGTAGCTTTTCAAAGGTCTCTATAACTCTGGAATCTTCTATTCCGAATTTAATTGGTGTTCCATCGGAACTTCGTTCCCCAGCAGTCACCGTCTTACTGGAGAAGCCCCGTCCCAGCCCGGGATTCCAGCGGACCGAAACTCTAACCGGGTTCTTAATCTGGCAGCGTTTTCTGGCTGCTTGCAGCAGTTCTATCTGTTCATAGGCGTCAATATTAATGGTTACACCGGGATGAGCCAGCACCCGCTCAAAATCCTCCTGACTGATTGAAGTGCCGGTAAACATAATCCTGTCTTCGGGGAAGCCGGCCTGGATAGCTTTTTCGACCTCGGCTGGTGACACAGCATCAATCGCTGCCCCTTCCTTAATCAGCATTTTGAGCAGCCCCGGATGAGAATTGGCTTTCAGGGCGTAGGCAATTTTCACCTCGATTCCGGTTGGAGCTGGCTCGAAAGCCTGCCTTAGATACCTGTAATTAGTGGCAACTTTTTTTAGACTGTAAACATAAAGGGGAGTGCCATATTTTCTGGCCAGTTGTTCGGCCGAAAAATTCTCTAAATAAAGCTTGTTTTGTTTGACCTGTAAGAATTCATTTTCCCACCAGTTCATTTTATTATTCCTTTTTTCCTAAGATTAAAAATAAAAAATTAATAAATGATACACACTCTTTTTGTCCCGGCTATTATGATCAATTATTATTTCCGGGATTGGTCTTAGCTTTAACGATATCACCTCCTTTCGTCTCATTCTCAGTCTGGTTCTCAAAGATATTTTTCTGTCCTTTTCCCAGATTTTCGGCCAGTTCTTTTAATACCGGATATTTTTCCAGCAAAGTCGCAGGGACATTAAATTTTTCTCCAGTCAGCATATTTTTAATCTGAAGGGCGTTGGCCAGTGCCTGACCTCGATAATGATTGTTGGTGATAACAAAAACATGATCACTGCCTTCAGCCAGCTTTTTGATCCGGCCGACCCAGTCTTCCAGCTCATCTTTTGAGTAGAGATAATTATAGCGGTCATCGCGACCGGCGTCTTCTCTGAACCAGTCCTGGTAGTTGCGGCCATGAAGTCGTACATACGAAAAATCCGGGTTAGTCACGATAGCTGACGGCTTGATAGAATGATGGAAGATAGGTTGATCGATATTGCAAAAAGCAACTCTTTTTTCTTTAAGAAAGTTATAGAACTCAGGCCGATCCCAGGAAGAATGTCTTACTTCCAGGGCTAAGGGAAATTCTGAAAAAAGGCTTAACAGCTTTTCCAGATATTCACGGTTTTCCTCAGAATTGATAAAAGACCAGGGAAATTGAATCAAAATGGCCGCCAGCCTGCCGCTCGCAGCCAGCGGAGCAAGTCCTCTTTTAAACTCGTCGACTGGCTGGGCGGAAATATTTTCCCGCTGATGGGTAAAAGCCTGGAGGAGCTTAGCGGTAAACAAAAAATCCGGATAGGAATGAACCCGCCTTAACCAGGAATAAGCCATCGAGACTGAGGCCGGCCGATAAAAAGTTGAGTTTATTTCCACCAGGTCAATCAAGCTGGCCAGATAACTCAGCGGGTGGAATCCCCGTCCCTTAACTTCTGGATAGACAAGGCCTTCCCAATCTTCATAACTCCACCCGGCAGTGCCGACATAATACTTCTTCATGTTATTTTGTTTAATTTTAGTCTGTTTTCTCAACGGCTTCAACTCAACAAATAGAACTGAGTGTTTAAGAGCAGTAAATATCAAACCGGTGATTATGTTATAATCAGAACATGCTGGACTTAAAATTGATTCAGGACAATTTTGAGGAAATTAAAAAGAAGCTGGCCAGTCGCGGACAGGCTCAGGTTCTGGCTGATTTAGAAGAAGTTTATCACCTGTCAGCTCAGATTAAGGAGCTGGCCAGGGAAGTTCAAGCAGGCCGTGAAAAAAGAAACAGGATCTCTGATGAAGTTAAAAAGCTAAAAATAGCCGGGCAGGACCCTGCTGCTCTAATTGAAGAATCACGACGGGTTGGCGATGAGATTGCCAGCCTGGAAAAAAAATCAAAAGAGTTAGAGGAAAAACTAAGAGCGTTGCTTCTTCGCCTGCCTAATATTCCTCATGATTCTGTTCCCGTAGGAAAGACGGCCGAGGATAATGTGGTGGTCAGAGCCGTCGGGGCGCCGCCAACTTTTGATTTTGAGCCCCAACCACACTGGGATATCGGTACAAATCTCGGGATACTGGACTTTGAGCGAGCGGCCAAAATCGCTGGTTCTAGGTTCACCCTCTATTTTGGAATGGGAGCCAGACTGGAAAGAGCTCTGATCAGCTTTATGCTCGATCTCCACACGAAAGAAAGAGGTTTTAAAGAGGTCTTACCGCCATTTATTGCCAATGAGGCGAGTTTAACCGGCACGGGTAATCTGCCCAAATTTGCCGAAGACCTCTTCAAACTGGAGGGCTATGACTGGTATCTTATCCCGACGGCCGAGGTGCCACTAACCAATATCTACCGGGGAGAAATTATTGAAGCGAGGAAACTGCCGGAGCGTTTGGTTGCTTATACTCCCTGCTTCCGGAGTGAAGCAGGTTCCTATGGTAAGGATATTAGAGGCCTGGTTCGTCAGCATCAGTTCAATAAAGTGGAAATGATGATTTTCTCATTGCCTGAAAAATCACTTGACGAGTTGGAATATATGACGTCCTGTGCGGAGGAAGTTTTAAAGCGTCTTGGCCTGGCCTACCGGGTAGTAGCACTTTGCACCGGGGACATGGGTTTTGCCAGCGGGAAAACTTATGACCTTGAGGTCTGGATGCCGGCCAGAAACGGTTATATGGAAATTTCTTCCTGTTCCGATTGCTTTGATTTCCAGGCGCGCCGGGCCCAGATTAAGTTTAAAAGAGACCAGAAAGCGCGGCCTGAATTTGTTCACACTCTTAATGGATCCGGACTGGCGGTTGGTCGGACAGTCAGCGCCATCCTGGAGAATTATCAACGACAAGATGGCTCGGTGGTTGTGCCTGAAGCTCTTCGCCCTTATCTGGATGGACTCGAAGTGATCAAGTGTTGAAACGGCTGACGCTGGCCGGAATAAGCCTGAATTTTGATTTGTGTTGGCCAGCGCATAAGTGTAGCCACAGGAAATCCAGAAAGAGAAAAAAAGAAATAGCTTATTAAGAATTCTGCCTGGTCAGAAGCATATTCATTATCAACTTCCGATCAGGGTTGCGCGATAACCTCCTACCATAGTTGCGGCTATAGCCGGTAAGCCCTAAAAATTCCTCCAGCACCTGGTCCTTGCCTTCTTAAAGCTTCTCTGATACTTACCAGCTAGCTCCTTTGATATCGCTCTCTTAACTTTCATCTCTAAACCCCATGGCTTCGCCTCCGGGGTACTCTCTCCGCCGAATTTAGCTTCAAGACCAGCCAGAAAGCAAAAGATTTTCGTCTAGATTTTCTCGTGAAGCAACGAATCAGTTTCATGTAGATTTTAAGTGACGCAATTCAGGCACTTGTCATCTCTGGTGTCTCGGGTTAAAATAACTTTTTCCCGGAGGGATGGCCGAGTGGTTTAAGGCGGCGGTCTTGAAAACCGCTTTCCGGTTCCCCGGAACGGGGGTTCGAATCCCTCTCCCTCCGCCAGCTCATGATTTCTGTTATATTTCCAGATTAAAATTAAATAAAAGAACCCGCCGTTTTTCTTTGGAAAAACTCTTATATGATCTCAAGGTAGTTTTAACTACCTGAAGCTAAAGAAATTAAAGCCCGCAGGAGCTTAAAACCCTCCAGATAATCCTGGGTTGAAAAAGATAATGTTCTGGGTGCCATTCTCTTGACTCCAGGAACTAGCAGGCCAGACTCAGCCTGGTTACTATTATGAAAATTGACTTCAAATTGATAAGGAGGCTTGAGCTGGTAAGGTTTGAATTTTTCCAGAGAAGAGAGAGCCCTTTTGGCGCCTTCTTTGAGGTCAGCCAGAACTTTTTCCCTGGGAAAATTTCTGGCAGCGAAGCGCCCGACGGCTTCTTTGACCGGCAGAGCCAGGAGGTCGCTGCCCAGAATTTCTTTTGCCTGGCGGCAGGTTTCGTTGTCTCCGGTCAGCATGATCACCGGCACCTGATGATAACCAGCGATAGCCCCATTGATCCCCAGCTCGGGCATTTCTATTCCATTGATTTTTATCGAATAAATAACTGCTCCGGAAATGGTGTGATCCAGAATAGCCGGAGCCGAGCCTGCCCGGGCATGGTAGCCGACAAAAATGCAGGCCTGGAAACTGGAATCAATTCCTTCCATCATGGACAGCGGCTTGGGTGAGCCGGAAATAAGACTGGCTCTCGGGTCAAGTTCACTGGCGATGATATTCCTCATGCTGCCATGCGAATCGTTGACCACCACTTCCGTTGCCCCGGCTTCAAAGAGGCCTGAGAGAACAGCGTTAGTATCTTCAACCATCCATTTTCTGGCCAGCTGATATTCGGGCGATTCAGCTGAACATTGATTGCCATGGACCACACCCCAGATGCCTTCCATATCTACCGAGATAAAAACTTTAAGCGGTTTTTTGGCTGGAGTGGTAATTTTTCCTTGAGCCTGAACTGAAATTGCCAGACATATGATTAAAAGCAAGCTTATTAAACCGGTGCCAAGAATGTTTTTTTGCCCTATGCTCATCACTCCTCCTTCTGGTTTGATATCTTTAAAAAGAATCGTACTAATTTTATTTTGAAGGCTTATTCTGCCTTAAAAACAAATAAGGCCCTGGCCTCTTAAATTTTACGTGGAGGCCTTGCTCCGCTCCTTTTTTTCGTAACCTTCCTCTATGATCTCTTCGAGCAAACGACAGCTATCCTCAATAAAACCAGTGCAATATTTATCGAACAGGTCATGTTCGGAAGCCAGCTCCCGTCCTTGAGGTGTTTTCAAGCTGCAGCCAATAAGGTCGGAACAATTAATTGACCCATGAAGTTCAGTAAACCGGCGGCAGAATTCCTGCGCAAGGGAATAGGTCAGATCTTTAGCTGCCAGGTCTTCTGCCTGGCTGCGGCCAAAATGAAGACTTATGACCAGCAGGGCTCCCGTCACCGCTCCACAGGTGAGCCCCAGATGAGATATCCCTCCGCCTAATACCTGAGATAATTTCAATGCTTTTTCTTCCGGCAGGCCTTGCTCAACCGCATATGGGGTGAAAACTGACTGCGAGCAGCTGAAGCCTTCATCAAAAAGCTTTCTGGCTCTCTTTTGTTTATCTGACATTTGTTTCTCCTGGCAATTAAAATTTGCAAATCTATTAAGAGCAAACAGCCTCAGGTACCAAGATTAACATTCTACTTAATAGTCATTTCAGTGGTCAACTTATTTAATTGGATGGAATCTTATCATCTCAAGCTGCCGAGCCAGGATAATCGCCAGAATTATAACCAGTTCATCGTGACCACTGGCAGAAGTAACCGATAATGGTTAACTCGGTTAGTATGAAACTGAGACCCTGGCTTGAATTAACCACGATCGTGGGCTAAAAGCGTCTTTCTTCAGTTTTTTTTAAAGCGAAAAAATGCTAAAATACTCACGCCTCGATTGCGGAGAGGTGCTGGAGTGGCCGATCAGGGTCGCCTGCTAAGCGATTGTACCAGTGAAAGCTGGTACCGCGGGTTCGAATCCCGCCCTCTCCGCCATCATTATTAAGTCCTTATGCTGAGGTTTATTGAATAAAACCCCGTTTCCTCAGCAAGGGCTCAATTCTGGCTTCCCGACCACGGAATTTGATATACTGCTGCAGGTAATCAACTGTCCCATATTTTTCCAGAATTTCCTGCCTGAATTTGAGGGCTGTTTTCTGGTCGAACAGACCGCGTTCCTTGAAGGCTTCAAAAGCGTCGCTATCCAGCATTTCCGCCCAGATGTAGACATAATAACCGGCAGCATAACCACCAGAAAAGATATGCTGAAAATAAGTGCTTCTGTAGCGGGGAGCAATGGCCTCAATTAACCCGATTTTATTCAGCACCTGGCGCTCGAAATCGTTAACTTCATAGTCTTCTTTAAAGACAGTTTTATGCCAGTAGAGATCAAGGAGAGAAGCAGCCAGTAGCTCAGTTGAAGCAAAACCCTGGTTAAAGAGTGAGCTATTATTGATCTTCTTAATTAGCTCATCAGGGATAACTTCGCCGGTTGCATGATGTTTGGCATAAAGCTTAAGTAGCTCTGGTTCAAAAGCCCAATTTTCCATTATTTGAGAGGGAAGCTCGACTCCATCTCTGGGGACAAAACGATTATTGTATTTGCCCATGGAAAGAAGCGAAGCCAGAGCGTGCCCAAACTCATGAAAACAGGTCTCGACTTCATTCAGCGAGAGTAGGGCCGGGATATTTCCTGTTGGCCGGGTGAAATTGCAGGTGATGGTGACCAGAGGCGCCACGCGCTTGCCATTCTCAAAGCTCTGCCTGCGCAGACTGCCTGTCCAGGCACCACTTCTCTTCGTTGGACGCGGGAAGAAATCAAAATAAAGAATTCCCAGATGCTGGCCGTTCTTTTCTTTGACTTCAAAGACCATCACTTCTGGATGATAGACAGAGATATCATTTCTTTTCTCAAATTTCAGGCCATAGAGCTTGCCAGCCAGGGTGAAAATTCCATTCAAGACATTATCGATAGAGAAATAAGGCCGGATTTCATTGTCTTCGAGATTATATTTTTTCTTGCGCAACTTCTCAGCATAATACCACCAGTCCCAACCGGCAATTTTTATGCCAGCGCCTTCTTCATCGGCTATCTGCTGCATTTCAGCCTGTTCGGCTTTGGCTTTTTCGAGGGCATATTTCCAGAGATCCAGGAGGAATGACTCCACTCTTTCCGGAGTTTTAGCCATGTTAACGTCTATTGAATAGTGAGCATAAGTTGGGAAGCCGAGAAGATTGGCTCTTTCTGTTCGCCGGGCTATGATTTTTTTGATTATCTCTTTATTGTCATATTCATTATATCTATCCCCACGGCTGAGATAGGCTTTATATAATCGCTCTCGCAGCTCTCTATTCTGGGCATACTGAAGAAATGGCGTCATACTGGGAATATGGGTGGTAAAAACCCACTTGCCTTCCAGACCGGCATTTTTCGCTGCTTCAGCCGCGGCTGCTACTACCTCTGGCGGTAGACCGGCCAGGTGTTTTGGATTCTCGATGACGATCTTTATGCTGTTTGTTTCCTGCAAGAGATTATTGCCGAATCTTAAGGACAGCATAGAAAGTTCACGGTCAATTTCACGCAGTCTGCTCTTATCCTCCGGTGATAAAAGTGCTCCGGCCCGAACAAAGTCCTGATAGGTTTTTTCCAGTAAAAATTTCTCTTCCTGACCCAGCTTTAACTCATTTTTGCGGTCATAGACGCTTTTAATGCGAGCGAAAAGGCGATCGTTGAGATAAATACTGGAGCGATGCTGGGTGGTCAGCGGAGTAGCTTCCATGGCTATTTTCTGCAGCTCGGGCGAGGTATTGGCGCCCTGTAGAGTTCCGAAAACTGCCATTACCTGACCGAGCAGTTTGCCGGTCCGATCGAAAGCCAGAATGGTATTCTCAAAAGTTGGTGGGTTGGGATTATTGATAATAGCTTCAATTTCAGCTTGCTGAGCTTCTATTCCTTTCTTTATTGCCGGTAGAAAATGCTCATTTTTAATCAGGTCAAAAGGAGGCGTGCCAAAAGGCGTCTTGAATTCAGTTAAGAGCGGATTGGTTTCTTCCTGAGCCGCCAGATGGGAAGGGAGAATTAGAGTCAAGGCCAGGCCAAAGAGAACAAGAAATGTTAATAACCAAACGGGCTTTTGAGAAAACTTTTTTACTGGCATGGTTTATCTCCTTTTTTATTTTTCTTTACAAAAATTATAAATTCTATTTGCCTGAAAAAGTCAAGACCAAACCTGACCTGGCCCCGGCTGATAGTGACCTTTTTTATAATTTAAAGGTGGTCTGGATAAGACTATCCTGATAAGGCCAAATAAAATTTTTCTGACCGGACAAAAGCTAATTGACAAGTTTTAATCTGGTTTTATACATTGGAGCTAGCCCGGCGGGAAGGAGATATTAAATGAAAATTAATCTGGAGAAGGCCAGGCCAAAAAATCATTTGCTTAGATCCATAAGCTATTTGGTTCCAGCCATCGTGACGATCTGGTTTTCAGGCTTCTCTGGCTGCAGCCGGCAAGAGATGACCGTTGATATGCTGTCCTCAACCAGAGAAGAACTGGCCAACCCTCCAGTTGAATACCGGCCAGTACCCCTCTGGGTCTGGAATGAGCGGATGAGTGATGAGGTCATTAATGAACAGCTGACAGACTTTAAAGATAAAGGCTTTGGCGGAGTCTTTGTTCATCCCCGTCCCGGTTTAATTACGCCTTATCTTTCGGAAGAATGGCTATCACTTTTTAAAGAGGCAGTCAAAACTGGCCGAGAACTTGGACTTAAGGTCTGGATTTATGACGAAAATTCTTATCCTTCAGGTTTTGCCGGAGGGCTGGTTCCGGCCGCTTTGCCGGAGGTGGCTCGTTCTGGACTTCGAGCTATCAGACAAAACCTGCCGGATTTAAGCCGGGCAGACGATCTGTTTTGCCTTCTCCAGGAAAATGGTGGCAGCTTTCTTGATATAACTGATAGGGTTAGAGCGGGTGAAAAGGGTTGGCCAGAAGGAAATTACTGGCTGCTGGAAGTGGTCAAAGAAAAGCCTTCCCCCTGGTATGGAGGTTTTACCTATGTTGATTTAATGCGGCCCGGGGTAACCGAAGCTTTTCTCCATTTAACTCATGATGCGTATAAGCGAGTCTGCGGTGCTGAATTTGGTCAGACCATTCCTGGCTCCTTTCAAGATGAAGCCGAGATCGGGCCAGCTGGTGGTCCATGGGCGGTCAATTATACCCCCGCCCTGCTGACCGAATTCCTGAAACGCCGGGGCTATGATTTAAAGACGGAACTGCCTTCACTTCTGATTGAAAAAGGTGATTTTCGTCGGGTAAGGCATGATTTCTATCTTACCTGTCTTGAGCTATTTGTTGAGAACTGGGCCAGCCCCTACAGCCGGTACTGTGAGGCGAATAATCTTATTTTTACCGGTCATTACTGGGAGCATGACTGGCCGGTGCCGCGTAATAATCCAGACAGCCTGGCTCTCAATGCCTATGCTCAGCAGCCCGGCATTGATATCCTGATGAATAACTGGTCAAGATCGCCCCAGGCTCAGTTTGGCAACTCACGCGCTGTCAGGGAACTTGGCAGCCTGGCCAATCAACTTGGCCGGCGGCGGACTCTTTCCGAGACCTACGGCGCCAGCGGCTGGGACCTGACCTTTTTTGATCAGAAAAGAATTGGGGACTGGGAATATGCTCTTGGTGTTAATTTTCTCAACCAGCATTTATCTTATATGACCATTGTCGGTGCCAGGAAAAGGGATCATCCCCTATCTTTTTCCTATCACGAGCCGTGGTGGCCGGCTTACCGGCTGATGAATGATTATTTTGCGCGGCTATCGATGGTCATGAGCCGTGGCCAGCAGCTTAACCAGATTCTGGTCATTGAGCCCACCACCTCGGCCTGGATGTACTATTCACCGGCTGAAAAAAATGAAAAATTTGAAAAAATTGCCGTTGATTTTCAGAACTTCGTTCACCTCCTGGAGCGAGAACAAATTGAATATGACCTTCTGAGCGAATTTATTTTAAAGGATCATGGCCAGTATCAGGGTAAGAAACTCAGGGTGGGCCAGAGGGACTACGACCTGGTCGTCCTTCCGCCTGGCCTGGAGAATCTTGAACAAAGGACGGTGGAACTTCTAAAAAGTTTCCTGGAAAGCGGGGGAAAAGTCATTTCATGGGGAGAAAAAGAGCTACTGGTGGACGGAAAACCCTCTTCGGTTTTAGCTGAGTTCAAGTCCTCAGGCAATTTTGAACAATTGGAATCAACTTCACTGGCAGGGGAAAACCTGAAGGCTGTCTTTTCAGCCCGTCTTAAGCCAGCTATAGAATTCAGCCAGCTAAGTGGCGAGGATATGCTATTTCACCAGCGGCGCCAGTACAAGGACGGGCAGATTCTATTTCTGGCCAATATCAGCCCGACCAAACCTGCTGCTGGCCACATAAAACTGAAAGGTCGCAGCCTGGAGAAATGGGACTTAATGAGCGGACAAACCAGCTATGTTCAGGCCGAGCGCAAAAGAGGCTGGCTTGATTTAAAATTTAATCTTAAGCCCGGGGAAAGTCTGCTTCTGGCCATCTATGACCGAAAGCAATCAGGACAGACTTCGGTCTCAACCAGGGTTGACTACGAAGAAGCAATAGAGGAAGAAATAAAACTCAAGCCAGAATCAATAAGAAGGATGGATCCCAATGTTTTGACCCTGGATTATTGTGACTTAATCCTGCCTGGCCGAACAGCCCGGGATCTTTATTTTTATGAAGCCCAGAGAAGGGCTTTTAATTTCCATGGATTTGACCGTAATCCCTGGGATTCGGCAGTACAGTTTCAGGATGGTCTTGTTTCCAGGAATCATTTTCCGTCTAATTCGGGCTACAGTGCCCAATTTCATTTTTCCATTCGACCTGGAGTTGATTTGAACTCTCTGCAACTCGCTGTCGAGCGGCCGACAATTTTTAAAGTTGAAGTTAACGGCCGGCTCTTAAAACCAGAGGAGCGAAGCTGGTGGCTTGATAAATCAATTGCTGTTTACCCCTTAAGCCAGGCAGCAAGAATTGGTGCGAATACGGTGACGCTCATTGCCAAACCATTTGATTTACTGGCTGAACTCGAGCCGATCTATGTTCTGGGCAATTTTTCATTAGAGGCAGCCAATCGAGGCTTTATTCTTTCTCCGGCCAGAAAACTTGAGCCCGGTTCCTGGAAAGAACAGGGCTTGCCGCTTTACGGACAGCGGGTTGAATATCAAACTTTTTTTAAGCTTTCTGAACCACCGCCATCTGCTGATTTCTACCTGCATCTACCTGACTGGCTGGGGGCTCTGGCTGAAGTTGTAATCAACGGGGAGAAGGCCGGATATATTATCGGTCGTCATGATTATTTACCTCTTAGGTCGAAACTTAAAACTGGTCTTAATCAAATTTCAGTTATTATCTATGGAACCTTGAAAAATACCCTTGGTCCCCACCACTTGAATCCTCCTGCCGGGCAGGCCTGGCCCGCAGCTTTTCAGCGCGCGCCGGAGGGTGGACAACCAGCCGGATCGGAGTATAATAACGAGGATTACGGTCTGGCCGGAGAGATGGTTATCATCCGGCTGAAAAATAAATTAAAATAATTGGCAGCAGGTCTTAATGATCCATCAAAACGGTTTTGATAGTGAAGTCTATTTAAAAGAGCAGGCGGCAGCCATCTCCAGGCGGCTGTCGCTTTTCCCGGAGCGCCTTTATCTCGAATTTGGCGGCAAGATTTTGAATGATTTCCATGCAGCCAGGGTCTTGCCTGGTTATGATCCCAACGTCAAAGTAAAGTTACTGGAATCTCTGAAGGATCATCTTGATATCATTCTCTGCATTTATGCTGGTGACATTGAAAGAAGGAAACTGCGAGCGGATTTCGGTATTACCTATGATGCCGATGCTTTGAAATTAATTGATGATCTGGCTGATTGGGGGCTGACTGTTTCCTCTGTTGTTATCACCCGTTATGAAGAACAGGCTTCAGCCAGGATCTTTGCTAACCGTCTGCAGCGCCGGGGAATCATGGTTTATACTCATCGCTTCACCCGCGGTTACCCGACCGATATTGAGACAGTAGTAAGTGACCAGGGTTATGGAGCTAATCAGTTTATCGAAGTCACCAAACCGCTGGTGGTGGTCACCGGTCCTGGACCGGGTAGCGGGAAGCTGGCCACCTGTCTTTCGCAGCTCTATCATGAATATCGCCGTGGACGGCGGGCAGGCTATGCCAAGTTTGAAACTTTCCCCATCTGGGACTTGCCGCTCAAACATCCGGTTAATGTTGCTTATGAAGCGGCTACGGCTGACCTGGGCGATTTCAATCTGGTTGATCCTTTTCATCTCGAAGCTTATAACCAGCGGGCCATCAGTTATAACCGGGACGTTGAAGCTTTCCCCCTTTTAAGAAGGATTCTGAGCAAAATCTCTGGTAATGGCTTTATTTATAAGTCGCCCACCGATATGGGTGTCAATGTGGTCAGCCGGGGAATAACCGATGACCAGATAGTGCAGTCAGCTGCCCTTCAAGAAATTATCAGGCGTTATTTTCGTTATCAATGTGAGTTTCTTTTAGGCTTTAGCGAGCAGCCAGCCGTAGAAAGGGCTGAATTATTGATGAAAGAGATGAACCTCAAACCAGAGGATCGACCAGTTGTTGTACCTGCGCGGGAAGCAGCAGCTGAAGCCAGGCTTAAGAACAAGGGCCATAATGGAATTTATGTCGGAGCAGCCATTGAATTAAAGGATGGACGGATCGTCAAGGGTAGTAATTCGCCTTTATTACATGCCGCTTCCAGTGCAACTTTAAATGCCTTGAAAATCCTGGCTGGTATTCCGGACCACATTCATCTTTTGCCACCTGCCGTACTGGAAAGAGCTGCTTATCTCAAACAGGATATCTTCGGGGGTAAGGCTCTGAGCCTCGATTTAACTGAGGTGCTGACCTGTCTGGCTATAACTTCCTCGGCCAGCCCGGCCACCCAGCTGGCCCTTGACCAGTTAAAAGAATTAAAGGGCTGCGAAATGCATCTGACCCATATACCAACGCCAGGGGATGAAACTGGCTTGAGGCGGCTTAACCTGAATTTGACGAGTGACCCATTTTTTGCTTCTAAGAATCTGTTTGCCTATTAAAATTGAAGTTGTCGTAAGGAAATCCGGACATGAAGAGGGTAGTAAAAACCGTCTTAAGAGCAGTCTTCAGACCTGATAAGAACCGGCAGTTATTGGAAAGCCAGCTGACTTCGGGACTATGGACAAGAGCCTTTTCCGGGCTGCTTCTTCTTGGCCTGATGTTTGGCCTGACCTCGATTATTCAGGCTTTTAGCGGGAATATTCCGGCTATACCTTTAACTTTGCCTTTAGGGCTGGAGAACTATTTTGTCTGGCAGGCAGTTCTATTTGTTCCCTGGCTGGTCCTGAGCTGGTTCCTGGTCAGCTGGTTAGCTGGTCTGACTCTGGGGATGTTCGGGGCGAAAAAGTTTAGCTGGAGGCAGCTCTCTGCCGGGCTGGCTCTTGGTTTTTATCCTTTTTTATTCTGGCTGTGGCTACCTCATTTTTTTACCTCGGTGTTGTACCTTATTGGTATGTCTCAAAAAGAATGGGTAGATCTTCTTTCCAATCCTGGCTGGTTTCAAACAGTTTATATAAGTCTGGTAGTTATTGCTCTTTTTTCTGGCTGGCTGGCTACCTGCCTGACAGTCAGTGGCCGAAGGTGGGTAAAAAGGGGAACCGGCTTGCTGGTCAGCAGTCTAAGTTATCTGGTCTGGGTTTTATTTATTTTTGTTCTGCTGCGTTGAATCGGGGAGGTCCGATGGAGGTTTTGATTAGAAAATTTAAAATAACTGACTATGAAGAGGTTATAAATCTCTGGCAGCTCTGCCAGCTGCCCCTTAAACCTCAGGGTCGAGATAGCCGCGGGCAACTGGAGCAGCAAATAAAGCTCGACCAGGTCATTTTTCTGGTGGCTGAGAAAGAAGGGAAAATTACCGGCACGGTTTTAGCGACTCATGATGGGCGGAAAGGCTGGATTAACCGTCTGGCTGTTCATCCTGATGCCCGCCGGCAGGGTCTTGGAACTCAATTGGTAAAAAGAGCGGAAGAGGAACTGGAGAAAAGGGGCTTGAGCCTCCTGGCTGCTTTGATTGAGGAAGACAATACAGCTTCCAGGCAATTGTTTGCCAGGCTTGGTTACGAACCGCACCCCGAAATTATATATTTTTCTAAGAAAAGATTCCCTGAAGCTTGAGATAACTTTAGATCGCTAAGGATAAAGGTGATTTTTAGGCCAGGAGTTCCTAGAAGCCCTGGCCAGTTGGTGTATGATATAGAACAAGATATAAATAGTAATAATGTCACTTCAGGAGGAACAAATGGCAGTTAAAAAACTGATTGACGAAATTTTTTGGGTTGGAGCCGAAGATTGGGACCGGCGGTTGTTTGACTCGCTCATCCCATTACCCGATGGAACCAGTTACAATGCCTATATTGTCCGGGGTCGAGATCTAACTGTCCTGATAGATGCTGTTGATCCGACTAAAAAAGATATTCTGGCCAGCCATTTAAATGATTTTCCTAAAATTGATCTGGTTATAGCCAACCATCTCGAGCAGGATCACTCCGGTCTAATTCCCTATGTTCTTGAGCGCTATCCTCAAGCCAGACTGCTGGCCACGCCGGCTGCTAAGGATTTGATTATCACTCATCTTCATGTGGCAGAAGACAGAATAAGGACGGTGGCTGATGGAGAACGTCTGGATCTAGGTGGCCGGACCATCCGCTTTATCCATTTTCCCTGGGTTCACTGGCCAGAAACCATGCTGAGTTATCTGGAGGAAGATAAAATTCTTTTCAGCTGTGATTTATTTGGTTCTCATCTGGCCTCTTCTGACTTACTGGTTAAGGATGAAGAAAGGATTTATGAACCTGCCAAACGTTATTTTGCTGAAATCATGATGCCATTTAGAAAAATCATTCAGAAGAACTGGCCGGTGCTGGAAGGGCTGAAAGTTGAACTTATCGCCCCCAGCCACGGTCCTATTTATGACAGGCCAGCTTTTATCCTCGATGCTTATAAAAAATGGATAGCTGATCAGCCTGAAAATTCAGTCCTCATGGTCTGGGTAAGTATGCATGGTTCAACAGCCAGAATGGTTGACCATCTTACCTGGGAACTGGCCGGACGGGGAATTAAGGTTATGCCTTTTAATCTGGCCGTGGCCGATCTCGGACATCTGGCTATGTCGCTGGTTGAAGCGGCTACTATTATTGTAGCTTCGCCAACTATTTTGACTGGCCTCCATCCGCTGGTAGCGGAAGCTGTTTTTCTCGTCAATGCTTTAAGGCCAAAGGCTTTATTCGCCGGTTTTATTGGTTCCTATGGCTGGAAATCAAGGGCTTTTGACCAGCTAAAAGCCATGCTCGACAGCGTCAGATTTGAACTATTAAACCCGGTCCAGATCAAGGGAGATCCGCGACCGGAAGACCTGGCGCTTCTGACCAGACTGGCCGCTGATATCTACCAGAAACATCAAGCAGCAGGATTGATTTAAATCACCTTCTTATCTCAGCCAATCAGCGCGGGTGTAGCTTTCTCTCAGCTGATTTTTACTTTTTAGCGTTAACCAGGTTGTTCAAAACAGCATCAGCCAGTTCTTCTCCTGGTGTTGGGTATTTTCTTTTTTGGACCTGATTTTTTAGCTGATTTATCCAGGCGTTGATCTGAGGTAACCGGTAAAAATTAGCGGCATCTGCTCCTGATTCAGAAAAAACATCAATGGACACAGTGTAGGGGATACCGGTTGATCTTAGGTTCTGGTTGTCCAGGATCTTAAGAAGTCTTTCCTTTAGCTTTAAAGCTCCGGCCTGACCCGTGTCAGGTAAAAGCACCAGAAATTCGTCGAGTTCGATTCTGGCCACGAGATCAACTCGCCTGGTGGTTTTTTTCAAAATAAAACTTAGATTGGTTAAAACCCGCTCACCGGCTTCCTGGCCAAAAGTCTGAATTATTTTCTCGAAATAATCGACATCAATTCTCAACAACGATAGATCATGGCCATATCGCTGGCAGCGATCTATTTCTCGCTGAAAATAAGTAAAAAATGTCCTGGGGTTATAGGTCTGGGTCAGGCCGTCATAATCTTCCAGCTGCTTTAGCTCTTTAACCAGGACCAGTCGCTCCAGAGAAAGTTCGGCAAAGTTGGTCAGAGTCTGAAGCAACTTGAATTCCTCCAGGGAAAAAGCCATCTTCCCGGGGCCCTTGATAAGATAGATAAGGCCAAAAACCACCTTTTCCACCCGAAAGGGAACGGCCATCAAGCTTTTTATTTCGATTTCTGGCAATCGGTCAATTTCAGAGTTGAATCTGGGATCTTCTCTGGTATCGGTGATAATAATATTCTGATTGGTTTCAGCGGCCAGGCCGCCAACTCCTTCGCCCTTTCTGACCAGCCTGTCTTTTAAATTTTCTGCTTTTTCTCCAAGGGCTAAAGCATACCTCAGATCCCCCGTAGCCTGATCCTTGATCAAAAAGCTGGCCAGTTCAGGCTGGCAGAAAGAAACTGCTTTTTGCAGCAAGCGGAGAAGCAGATCATCCGGGGTTCTGGCCAGACTGATCTCTTTAATAGACTCATAAACCTTAGTCAAACTGAGGTTTTCCTGCTGGATATCTGTGGGCCCGCCCCTCGTTTCTTCCATCGGTTAATTATTATCAGAATTAGCTTTTTATTTCAACTGCTTTAAAATCTTCAGGACCAGCTGGCCAGTCAGTTAGAGCACTGGCTTCAATCAAAAAAAGATAATTAAAATCGTTGTTGCGGACAGCAAGTTGGTTTTTACCTTCCAGCTTTTGACCAAAAAACAGTTTGATAATTTTTTCCTTATCGTCCTCACTTTTAGTTTTGACCGTGATTTCATATTCAGGCTTATCCAGCCCGTACTTTTTTGAATCTTCTGGCCGGTCAATGAAGTCCACAGCTTGAAGATATTCTAATTTTCGCAAAAATGATTCGACTTTTGAACTGTCAGCCAGCTCTTTTTGTCCAGCCTCGGAAAGCAGATACCACTCTTCCCGTTCCTGGCCTTTTTCGCCCGATTTTTCCTTTATGACCTCAAAAAACTTGTCTCCCTTTTTTATGGTCAGGCTGGTGGCCTCCCAGCTATTAAATAAAGCCACCTTTTTTTCTCTTAGCTCGCTGACCGGTCGGGCCAGGTTGTTTATCAGTTGGGCTTCTACCTCCACAATTCCGGCCAGCTGGGAGCTTGTGGCCAGCGCTTTTTCTTCTTTTTTATTGAGGTTTATGACCAGTTCCTGGCCATCAGCCAGAATCAATTTTAGGGTGTACCCTGGCCGGTCCAGACCGCTGGCTTTTAAATCTTCCGGTCTTTTTTCTTCTGCCAGAAAGGTTTTGGCTTTAACTGTCGACAGATTACTCAGGATAGAGTCAATCTGGGAAGTTGAGGCTAAGGCTTCGATCGGACTGGTGAAGTACCAGTTCTCTTCTTTTTTGATTAGCTTCCAGGCAAGGTCTTTAGAAATCAGTTCTATTACCTGGACCTGGTCCGGATCAAATTTGACAATTTCCTTGCTTCTTAGATCAAAAAGTTTTTTATCCAGGCTGTTCTTCAGATAGCCGGGCAAGAGGACGACCCTGGTTTCGTCAGCCCTTTTTGCATAAAGAGTTCCGTCGAGCGGGTTTTCCATACCGGTCAAGATCACCACTGGCTCACTTTGCCCTTTTAACCAGATTCTGATTTCCTGTTGATTAAAACCGTATTCTTTTAAATCAGCCGGCTGGTTATCAACAACATGCTCAATTCTCAAATTGGACAGAGTTTCGACCAGGTTGTTAACTTCATAACTGTCTGCTTCCGTCATCAGCGGTTCAATAATCTGCCAGTTGCCCTGTTCGTCTCTCTTAACGGTGATGGAAGTCTGGGCTGTACCCGTTAACTGGACCTTCTCAATATCGCTGACCTTGAGATCGGTCAGCATTTCCTGCTTTTCTCTTTCTTCTTTAACTGCTTTTGATTTATTTTCAATCAGCAGAACTCCAGCCAGAGCTAAGATGAATATAATCAAGAGAATGATGGTAGTTTTGAATCTCATAGAGATCTCCTTCTAAGCCAGACGCCCAGGCCAATAAACAGGACCAGAGCTGGTAGCAGGACGATCGAGATAAACATCAGTAAACGCCCCTGACTGGGCGTCAACTGAATCGTTCGTGGTAACTGGGTTCTCGGTTGAATCGAAATGAGGTCTTCTTCTTCAGTCAACCAGTTGACTGTATTGAGAAAGAAATTGCCATTACCCGAGAGGTTGTAGTACTTGTTGGTAATAAAATCCGAGTCACCAAAAACAGCCAGTCTTAATTCCCGGTTGGAGGAAGAGTCTGTTTTCTCCTTATCAGCTGCCTCCTCCGGCTCATTTGGATTACTAATGGTAATTTTCTTGCTGCCAACCACGGCCAGGGAAACCGGCCCCGCCTTATCTTTTTCAGGTTCAAAAGAAACTTCTGGCTGGTCGAGCTGCCTTTCTGACCAGGAATTGCTGCTGGTTTTGGCCAGTGAGGTCAGAATCATACCCTCAGGCCTGGAGTCGGCGATATTTACTGACCGGGCTAGAGGGTAAAAAGTAGCATAACGGAAATTTCTGGTGATCTCGTGATTCTCGTATTCGGTCACAACTGGCATAAAATAATCACCACCTAGCAGGCGCGAAACCCGATCAACAACGATATCATTTTCAATACTGAGACCATAATCAGCCAACCATGTTTCTAATCCGGTCTCGGTTTCTGGATCAATCATAAAAAGAATCCGTCCACCCTGGTCAAGATATTGTTTCAGGGTGTCAAGCTCATTGGGAAGAAGTCTTGCCTTTGGCCCTGGGATAACCAGCAGACTACAGTCTGCCGGGAAGTTAGCCGACAGGGCAAGAGGTAGCTTTTTTACTTCATATCCAATCTTTTCCAGTTCGCTCCTGACTGTGCTGAAGCCGCTATCACCGCTATCTTCAATGGAATTTTCTCCGTGTCCTTCCAGAAAATAAATAACCTTCTTCTTTTCCCTGGTAAGCTTGATGATAGCGTTGGTAATATCTTCTTCGGAAGTGGTCGTAATCCGGTTTTCTTTGTCTCCGAGTTCAAAGACAGTGGTGCCATCCTCAGTGATACCATACTTTTTTACCAGTCCAGGATTTTTATCAGGATCGATGAATTCGTACTTAATTTTTGGCGAATGATAGGCATAAATTTTAAGCAGGTTTTCCATTGTTGCCCGGCCTGGATTACCTTCGCGGAAAAAGGCTTTAATGGTAACTTCCTGTTTCAGGTTTTTGACTACTTTAATCGACTGCTCAGAAAGACTGTGAATTTTAGCTGCCGTAAAATCGATCCGGTAGTGGTGTCTGGCCAGGAAATAGTTAACTATGATCAGCAGTCCCAGGACCAGGATGATGATGAGCAGCAAATTTCCGGAATAGATAAATGAACGCCGCTGGAGGCTTTCCTTAAGGCTGGACAGATTAAGGAGAAGATAAACAATGAGCAGAACCAGGCCGGAAATTGCCAGAATAAGCGCAACTTTTCCATATTGAGGCCAGATAAGCAAAACAAGGGAAGCAACCAGGAGTGCCAGTCCAGCATAGTTTAGATATTTTTTTAGCCAGCTCATGAGCTTACCTCCACCTTCTGGATTGAATGACTGAATGGGTCAGAAAAAGACCAAAAAAAGCGAAGCTCAAGTAATAAACAAGATCAGTGGTATCAAAGATTCCCCTGGTCAGACTATCAAAATGCTCAAAAAAGGACAGATAATTGAGGACACCCTGCCATATTCCATGAGCCGAATAACTAACCCAGCTCAGAACCCAGAAAAGAAGAAGAGTCCCGAAGGTCAGGACGGCAGAAACAATCTGATTTTCAGTAATTGACGACCAGAAGACTCCCAATCCTAAGAAGGCTGCGCCCATCAGAAACAGGCCGAGATAACCAAGGAGAAACGGAACCGTCTCTGGATTTCCGTATATAAAGGTAAAGAGCACTGGAATCGCACTCAACAAGAGCATGATAAAAAGAACTATAAGGGAAGCAAGATATTTGCCGACAATTATCTGCGTGATCGATAAAGGCGAAGTAAACAGCAATTCCTCTGTTCCCATTTTTTTCTCTTCAGAAAAAAGTCTCATGGAAAGAAGGGGCAACATCAACATCAGAACTATGCTCAGATTATTGAAAAGAGGAGAGAAAACCATCTGATTGATATTTATCTGCTGGTAATAATATGGATTTTGAGCCATTTGGGGGGCAATGGAATTAAACCAGGAAATCAGGCTGTAGAAGAAAAAACCGGAAAGAAGAAGAAAGGTAAAGATGATGATATAGGCAATGGGCGAGGTGAAATAGGTCAGTAATTCTTTTTTTATGATTGACCAGACTGCTTTCATTGTTCTATTCCTCCTGAGACAATTCTCAGATAAAGTTCTTCAATGGTTAAAGCCAGAGAGCGCATTTCAATTAAACCAAGCTGATGTTCAAGGCAGCATTTGATAACCTCATCACGCCGGTCCAGGTTTCTATCCCATTCAAGTCTGATTTCTTCCCCTTCCCGGACTGCCTTTTCCACTCCGGGCAGTTGTCGAAAAAGATTTAAAACCTCATCCTCGGCTTTTTTAAGCTTTAAATAGACTCCATCTTTCTCACGGTAAGCGGTGGTTAACTCAGCCAGTCGCCCGGCAGCCATCAGCTTACCTTCATTAATGATGACCACACCATCACAAACCTGAGTAACTTCGGCCAGAATGTGGGTTGATAGCAGGACGGTATGCTCACCGCGCAGAGATTTGATAAGCTGCCTGATTTCAACAATCTGAGCCGGGTCAAGGCCAATGGTCGGCTCATCCAGAATAATCACTTTTGGATTGTGAATTAAAGCCTGGGCAATACCCAGCCGCTGCCGGTAGCCACGGGAAATATTCTTGATGAGCCTTTTTCTGACTGCTGTTAGGCCGGTAGTTTCCACTGCCCGATCAATGGCTGCTTTTTTCTGGTTTTTTGGCACCTGTTTAATTTCAGCTACAAATCCCAGATAGGCTTCAACGGTCATTTCAGGATAAAGTGGAACAGTTTCCGGCAGATAGCCGATTTCTTTTTTTACCTCTTCTGCCTGCTCAAAAACATCATAGCCGGCCACTGAGGCTTTCCCGCTGGTCGCCGGTAGGTAGCCGGTCAGAATCCTCATGGTGGTGGTTTTACCAGCCGCATTTGGCCCGAGCAAACCCCAGATCTCGCCGGCCTCCACTTTAAAGCTGAGATCTTCGACTGCTATCAGATCGCCATATTTCTTTTGCAGGTGTTGAGTTTCTATCATTGGCACCTCCTCAGGCTGTCAATAATTTTATAAAATTTTTTGATTGAGGTAAAAGCTACATCTTATCTGGAACCTGGATTCCCAGGAGGCCCAGAGCCTGATTTAGAATTTCATGAGCAAAATAGATCGTTTTCAATCTAAAGGTCCTGAGTTCATGGTTCTTTTCGGCCAGGACCGGATAACGATGATAATAACCATTTATTTTCTGGCAAAGATTAAAAGTAAATTTGGCCAGGCCAGAAAACTCCAGGGTAGCAATGGCTCGCAGAACTTCTTCGTCGAGGGTTGAACCGTAAACAACCAGTTGCCAGAAGTCACGAGCTTCTTCCGGACTTAACCCGGCCAGACTGAATTGACTGTTAGCTATGGTCTTGAGCAACTCCAGCCCCGTTATACCCGTCCTTTCTTCGAATTTATGGAAAATGCTTTTCAATCTAACTGCAGTGTATTGAAGATATGGACCGGTTTCACCTTCAAAATTCAGAGCTTCATCGAAATCAAAGATAAGCAGTGAATTGCGGGCATACTTAAGCATAAAATACCTGACCGCGGCCGCAGCAATCTGAGCTGCTATTAGCTTTTTAGCGGCTGGTTGGAGGCCAGGATTTCTTTTATCGACTTCGGCTAGCGCTTTTTCTTCCAGCCTGTCTATTAGATCATCTGCCTTAACACCCAGGCCTTTTCTTCCTGAGACCTCAAGAAAAGAGCGCTCTTTATCTTCCTCGGACAGGTCTACCTTTATCTCTGACAGGCTCCGCGGAGACAGAGCTACCATCTCATAAGAAAAATGGATGCTCCTGGAGGCTTCCTGCTCATAGCCCAGGGCTTTAAGTCCCTGGACCACGACTTTCTGAAGATAGGACTGGCGAACATCGATGACATTGTAAACCTTACTCCCTCCGCCAAAATGAACATCATAACCGGTTGGCTCTCCGGAAGAAATCCAGATGGTATGGTCGGAAGTGGTGGCAAATGGCTCATAATAAAAATCCTGCCCGAGCAACCCAAATTTCCAGAGCTGATAGGCAATATCTTTACCAACATAAGTCACAGTGCCATCGGACCGCACAATAATTTTTTCCCGTTCTTCTTCTCCCTCGAGTTTCATCACCCAGCAGCCGGTGGTTTCGCCTTCGGTCGAATAATAAATTGCTCCTGCTTCTTTTAATCTGGCAAAAGCTTTTTCCCAGAATTTAAGGCGGAGAATGCTACTTTCGCAGGGCAGGACATCATAGGTAATATCCAGCCGGCTCATGGTGGCCAGGTGAGCCCGCAAAATCCGCCTGGAGACCAGCTGGGCGTAGTCAGCTTCAGGCGAATTACCTTGCTCGATTTTTTTAAGGATTTCTGCTCTCCGGTTGCGAGCCTGCTCATTTTCACCCAGATATTTTGAAACGCGGGCATAAAGATCCCAGCAATAGTAATCAAACCGGTCAGCCATCTTCTCAATTTCGGCTAAGGACTTTTTCTCCAGTTCAAGCAGGCCAAAAACCACATCGACAACCTGCACACCTGTATCATCAATGTAATTCTGGACCTCAATCCGCTCACCTTTATAACGAAGACATCTGGCCAGCGTATCGCCCAGACAGGCATTACGCAAATGGCCAACATGGGCTGCTTTGTTAGGGTTTATATTAGTATGCTCGACAATGATTTTTTTCTCTTCTGGCTCGAGTCCGCTTTTTCCCAGATTTCTGAATTTTTGTTCAAAAAAAGACTGACGGTCAAGGTAAAGGTTGATATAGCCAGCACCGGCTATATCAATTCGCTCCACCCCTTCCAGACCGGATAATAGCTCAACTGCTCTGGAGGCTATGGCCCTGGGATTGGTTTTCAGTTTTTTGGCCAGAGGAAACGCCAGGGATAAAGCCAGATCTCCAAACTTTTCATCAGGGGTAGGCACCAGTTCAATGTCATCCAGGTTGACAGGCCATTCGCCTTTCAGCCGCTCAGCAATTTCTTCCCGCAATTTCTTTTTCGTCTGATACATAGTGATTGTAATTATAACAAAAATCATCCGGCTAACAAGTTGTGGTTTTGCTTGAAAAAGAGTATTGGTTTATGATACTAAATAAGCACGGTAAAGCATTAGATTTAGAAAGGAATCAGCATGAAAAAAACCAGGTTAAATCAGGTTCATCGAGAGGCTGGCGCCCGCCTGATTGAGTTTGCTGGCTGGGAAATGCCGGTTGAATACCGCGGCCTGATTGAAGAACATCTGGCCGTCAGAACAAAGGCCGGTTTATTTGATGTCAGCCATATGGGTGAAATAATGGTCGAAGGTCCAGAAGCTCTGGCTCTCGTTCAATACCTCACTCCGAATGATGCCGGCAAGCTGTTGCCCGGGCAGGTCCAGTATTCTGCGCTGACCACGCCCCAGGGAACGTTTGTTGATGATTTGCTGGTCTATTGCTTATCAGTGCCGGACAGATACTTGCTGGTAGTCAATGCGGCTAATACTGATAAAGATTTCACCTGGATAAAAGAGAAAGGAGCTGGCTTTAAGGCCCGGGTAACCAATGAAAGCGATCGCTATTCTCAACTGGCTTTGCAGGGACCGCTGGCCCAGGAAATTTTGCAGCCACTGACCGCAATTGACCTCGGCCAGATGAAATCTTTTAATTATGCTTATGGGCAGGTGGCAGGAATTGATAGCCTGGTTTCCAGGACCGGTTATACCGGTGAAGACGGTTTCGAAATTTACACCACCTCAGAAACTCCAGAGGTGATCTGGAAAGCTATTGTGGCCCGGGGCGAGCCTTTGGGACTACAGCCAGTCGGACTGGGAGCCAGAGATACCTTGAGGCTGGAGGCCAAGTTAATGCTCTATGGCAATGATATCAGTGATAAAACAACTGTTCTGGAAGCAGATCTAAAATGGATTGTTAAATTTCAAAAAGGAGATTTCCTGGGCAAGGTGGCTTTAGAGCAACAACTGGCTGAAGGATTGAAAAGAAAACTGGTTGGGTTTGAAGTTGTTGATAAAGGCATCGCTCGTCCACATTATCCAGTTTACATGGGCGGGCAAAAGGTATCAGAAGTCTGTTCGGGTAGCTACGGGCCTTATGTTAAGAAAGCCATTGGACTGGTTTATCTGCCGATCGAAGCTACAGCCATCGGGACTGAATTTGAGATCGGTATTCGGGACAAGATGGCGAAGGCCAGAGTTGTGCCCACACCCTTTTACAAAAGGGAAAAAAAATAGATTCGATAGAATCAGAGAAAACAAAAAAGGAGGAAAGGATGTATCCTGAAAATTTTTATTACAGTCAAGACCATGAATGGTTAAAAGTGGAAGGTGAGGAAGCTGTGCTGGGCATCACTGATTTTGCTCAGAAGCAACTGGGTGACATAATTTATGTTGATTTACCGGTGGTGGGGAAGACCGTTGAGGCCCACCAGACGCTAACGACGGTTGAATCGGTCAAATCTGTCTCCGATGTTTATTCACCGGTCGCTGGAGAGGTTATCGAAGTCAATCAGCAGCTGATTCAAACACCGGAACTCATTAATCGCGATCCTCATGGTGAGGGCTGGATTTTAAAATTGAGATTAAAGGACAAATCTGAACTTAACAATCTAATGAGGGCCGCCGATTATGAAAAGTATCTGGAGGGCCTGGAGCATTAAAACTATCAGCCTGCGGGCTGAAAACTGAATTTATTATATACGGGGGCAAAAAATGAGTTATATTCCCATCAGCCAGGAAGACCGGCAGGAAATGCTGGCCCTTCTAGGTCTCAATTCGGTCGAAGAGCTCTTTAGTTCAATACCGGAGGAAAACCGGCTTAGAAATCTGCTGAACCTACCGTCTGCCAAATCAGAACCGGAGCTTCTTAGTTATTTTGAAGACAGAAGCAAAAAAAACACTTTTGATCAATATGTCTCTTTCCTGGGAGGTGGAGCTTATGATCATTTTATTCCGGCTGTGGTAGATTATTTAAGTTCGAGAGGCGAATTTGTCTCACCTTATACGCCTTATCAGCCAGAAGTCAGTCAGGGAACCCTCCAGGTTATATTTGAATATCAGACACTTATCTGTCAGTTGACCGGCCTGGAGATTGCCAATGCTTCTCTTTATGATGGGGCCACAGGCGCGGCCGAGGCAGTCTTAATGGCCAATCGGGTTAAAGATAAAAAAAGAATACTGGTAGCTTCAACAGTTAATCCTCAGTACCGGCAGGTAATCTATACCTATGGAAAAAATCTTGGTCTGGAAATCGTCGAACTGCCCTATAACCAGTCGGGGCAGGTGGAGATAAGGGGACTGCAGGCGGCTTTAAATGAAGGAACCGCAGTCCTCCTCTGTCAGTCGCCTAATTATTTCGGGGTGATAGAGGATATCAAAGCGCTGGCTGAGATTGTTCATGAACGGGGAGCCATGCTGACCGTGGCCATTTCAGAACCTCTGTCTCTGGGCTTGCTGGAAGCGCCAGGGAAACTGGGGGCAGATATAGTTACTGGAGAAGGACAATCTTTTGGTCTGCCTTTGAGTTATGGTGGTCCTTATTTAGGTTTTATGGCCTGTAAAAAAGAATTTGTTCGGCAGCTGCCAGGAAGAATTGTCGGTCAAACGGTTGATGCCGAAGGCCGGCGCGGCTTCGTTCTGACTCTTTCCACCCGAGAGCAGCATATCAGAAGGGAGAAGGCTACTTCTAATATATGCACGAACGAGGGGCATTGTGCTCTTCGGGCCACGATTTATCTTGAAACCCTGGGCCGGAAAGGCCTGAGAAAGATGGCCTGGCTTAATGCCCAAAAAGCTGCCTATGCCTGCGAGCAGCTGACTTCTATTCCCGGGGTCAGGGCCAGATTTGGCGGACCGGTTTTTAATGAATTTGTACTGGAGTTCCCCCGAAGCTGGGAGGAAATAAACCGGAAGCTCAAGGACAGAGGAATTCTGGGTGGACTTGGCCTTAAAGAATTTCCCGGCCTTGACCAGTGTGCTCTGATTACTGTTACTGAAAAACACAGCCGGGAAAAGATTGATCTTTATGTCCGGGCTCTGCAGGAGGTCTTAAGATGATCAACGTTATTCGCGAACCGCTCATTTTTGAAATAAGCTCGCCAGGTAAGACAGCCTTTAAGGTGCCTGTACTGGATGTGCCTGAGAAAAAAGAGCTTCTGGCTGGCCTGCCTCTGCGGGCAGACATTGAAGGTTTTCCAGAAGTTTCAGAAACTGAAATTACCCGGCATTTTACTCGCCTGTCTCAGACCAATTACTGTGTTGACCTGGGAATTTATCCTCTTGGTTCCTGCACGATGAAATACAATCCGAAGATCAACGAGAAAGTGGCCTCACTTCCCGGTTTTACTCAAGCTCATCCCCTGGCTCCGGAAGAACTGGTTCAGGGAAATCTGGAACTGATGAAAACTCTGGAAAAACTGCTGCTGGAAATTACCGGAATGGATGCTATTACTCTTCAGCCGGCAGCTGGAGCTCATGGTGAGCTGACCGGCATGATGCTGATCAGGGCCTATCATCAAGCTCAGGGCAACCCTAGAAAATATGTTCTCATTCCGGACTCCGCTCATGGGACCAACCCGTCTTCAGCTCATCTCTGCGGTTATACCGTCAAAGAGATAAAATCCAACGAACGTGGTACGGTCTCGGTTGATGATCTGGCCAGGGAAATGAATGAGGAAGTGGCGGCTTTGATGCTGACCAATCCCAATACACTGGGAGTCTTTGAATCGGATATCTGTCAGATTGCTGAGCTTGTTCATTCTAAGGGTGGATTTCTCTACATGGATGGTGCCAACTTAAATGCTCTGGCCGGGATCACCAGACCTGGTGATTTAAAAGTTGATGTCATGCATCTTAATCTTCACAAGACCTTTTCCACTCCGCACGGTGGGGGAGGGCCTGGTTCCGGGCCGGTAGCTGTTAAAAAGATTCTTGAACCATTTTTACCGGTGCCGGTAATCGAAGAAATAGGGGGCACCTACTATTTAAACTATGACCGTCCCCAGACGATCGGTCGGGTTAGAAGTTTCTACGGCCAATTTCTGGTCGCTTTGAAGGCGCTGGCTTATATCTTGAGCCTGGGCCCGGAAGGCATAAAAGAAATGGCAGAAACAGCTGTCCTTAACTCCAATTACATCAGAAAAAATCTTGAAGGTCTGTATGAATTGAAATATGATACACCTACCCTTCACGAGTGTGTTTTTTCTGATAAGTATCAAAGAGAATATGGAGTTACCAATCTTGATATTTCCAAGCGACTGCTCGATTATGGTCTTCATCCGCCGACCATGTCTTTCCCGCTGATTGTTCACGGTGCTTTGATGATCGAGCCAACTGAAACAGAAAGCCGCCGCGATCTTGATCTTTTCATTGAAGCTATGAAAGCTATTGCCCGGGAGGCTAAAGAAAATCCAGACTTGCTGAGGACAGCGCCTCATATCACCTATGTCCGCCGTTTGGATGAAGTTCAGGCAGCCCGTAATCCGATCCTGAGATGGGAGAAATAAGCATAAAAAGAGTAAAATCCCTTTTTAATTGCTGATTGAAGAAGATACGATAGACCGATTATTTATAGTCGAAGGAAGCAATATGATGAGCATGCAGAATTTAATCCTGGCTTTGTCTCGTTACTGGGCTGGGCAGGGCTGTTATCTTGCCCCAACCTATGATCTGGAAGTGGGAGCCGGGACGATGACCCCTGATACTTTTTTCCGGGTGCTGGGACGAAAACCATGGCGAGTAGCTTATGTTCAACCTTCGCGCCGCCCGACTGATGGTCGTTATGGTGAAAATCCTCACCGGGTCCAGAAACACTTCCAATTTCAGGTGATTGTGAAACCTTCCCCGCTGAATATCCAGAGAATTTATCTGGACAGCCTGGTTTCTCTGGGTATCAATTTATCTGAACACGACCTGAGATTCGATGAGGATGACTGGGAGTCACCGACTATTGGTGCCTGGGGAGTTGGCTGGCAGGTCATGCTGGATGGCCTGGAAATTACCCAGTTTACCTATTTCCAGCAGGCAGGTGGGCTGGAACTTTTCCCGGTGTCAGTTGAAATCACTTATGGTCTGGAAAGACTGGAAATGTTTCTAGAGCAAAAAGACAACATTTATGATCTAAAGTGGTCGGATGATGTCAGTTATCGTGATCTCCGCTTCAGAGAGGAGAAAGAATTTTCTATTTATAATTTTGAGCAGGCTGATATAGCCATGTTGCAATCGTCATTTAATGGTGCCGAGAAAGAAGCCCGGCGGCTGATTGACCAGAAGCTGCTGCTTCCCGCTTATGATTATTGTCTGAAATGTTCGCATCTGTTCAATCTGCTCGATGCCAGAAAAGCTATCAGTGTTACTGAAAGAGTCAAAATGATTGGCCAGATCAGAACTCTGGTCAACCAGATAGCCCGCCTCTATGCTGATGAGGAAGGAGAAAACTGATGGAGTTCCTGCTGGAGATTATGACTGAAGAATTACCTTCGTCGCATGTAAAAAGTGCTCTGGCCCAGCTCGAAGAAAAATTTTCTGAAGAGATGAGGAACTCCGGACTGGAGACCTCCGAACTGAGGGCGATTGGCACCTGTCGGCGTCTCGTACTGGTAGCTGATCTCGGAGAAAGACAGCCTGACCAGGAAGAGATAGTGACTGGTCCGCCGCGGACAGCCGGCCTGGCTCCTGATGGTAGCTTTACTCAGGCTGCTCTGGGCTTCGCCCGTTCTCAGGGCATATCAGTGGATAATCTTCAGGTCCTGACCACAGCCAGAGGGGAATATCTGGGGTTTAAAAGATTAAAAAAAGGGAAGTCAACGCCCGAGATTCTGGAAGAGAAATTACCTGCCTTGATAGCTGCACTCAGTTTTCCCAAAACCATGCGCTGGTCAGATAAATCATTTCGTTTTTCCAGGCCGATTAAAGGTCTTCTTTGTCTCTTCGGCGGGCAGATAGTCAGGGTATCGCTGGAAGGGCTGGTGGCTTCCAGCCAGACTTACGGTCATTTCATTCATCGACCACAGGAGCTTTCTGTTCACAGTTATCAGGAATACTATCAGGCCTTAAAAGATAATCTGGTGCTGGTTGATCCGGCCGAAAGAAAAGAGAAAATTTTAGATGGATTTCAAAAAAAGTTAAGCAGCCTGAAAGCTCAGGTTTATCCTGACGACAGGCTCCTCGAAAGATTGCTGTGGAACATTGAATGTCCACTGGTCATCATGGGTAGTTTTCCTGAGTCCTATCTATCTTTGCCGCTGGAAGTATTATCAACGGCCATGAGAGAAGGACAGCAACTTTTTTCTGTGGTCAGGGGCAAAAAACAGTTGCCTTATTTCCTGGGTATCGCTGATGCTCCGGCTGATCCTAAAGGCTATATTTTAGCCGGGAACGAGCGGGTGCTGAAAGCCAGACTGGAAGATGCCCGATTTTTCTGGGAAAATGATCTAAAAGTCAGCCTGGCCGAGCGAGCTGATCAGCTGTCCGCGGTCATTTTTCAGGAAAAACTTGGTAGCTATGCCGATAAAGTGGCCAGAGTGGAGGAACTGGTCAGTTATATTGCTGACCGCCTCAATCTGAGAAATATTAAAAAAGATCTTTTAGAGGCTGCCAGATTGTCCAAAGCTGATCTCCTGACCGAAATGGTCCGTGAATTTCCTGAACTTCAAGGTAAGATTGGCGGGATATATGCTCAGCGACAGGGCTGGTCAGAGACAGCCAGCCGGGCGATTTATGAACATTATCTGCCAGTCTCCTGGGAAGATCCCATACCGGATTCAACCGGCGGCGCGATTCTATCTCTGGCTGATAAACTGGATACAATAGTCGGCATAATTGGAACCGGTTATGCTATCAGCGGCTCATCTGATCCCTACGGCCTGAGAAGAAATGCTCTGGGTGTGGTCCGGATAATTCTGGATAAAAAGTTCCATCTGTCTCTTTACCGTCTTGTTGATAAGTCGATTTCCCTGCTGCAGAAAAAATTGACACTGCCGGCCGAACAGGTGAAAACAGCCTGTCTGGAACTAATGGCCGGGAGGGTAAGGTTTATCTTCGAAAAGAGAGGCTATGGTTATGATTTAATCACTGCTGCTCTGGCTCCTGGCCTCGACTATCTTGATTTTACCGAAGCCAGGATCAAAGCTCTAAATAGCCTCAAGTCGAGCAAAAATTTTGAACAATTTATTTTAATGGTCAAAAGAGTCAAGAATATTTTAAAAGAGGCGCCCAAAAGCAGGTTGGATCCGGCCAGGCTCAGCGAAAAGGAAGAAAAGGAATTGTATTCTGCCTTAAATATCATCAAGAAAAATGCCGAGGAGATGATGGTCAGAGGTGATTTTGCTGGCGCTCAGAAAATAATATTTCGCCTGCAGGCTCCCTTAAACAATTTTTTTGACCGGGTGCTGGTCATGGCTGAAGATAAAAAGATTCGTAATAATCGCCTGGCTTTGCTGTCTCAGGTTCAGTCGCTGATTGATCAGCTGGCTGACTATTCGCAGATTGTTGTAACCTCGGAGAACTCTTGAGTTGACTGGCTACTTCAGCTCAGGTTCCAACTGCTTCAGGAGCTTTCGATATCATACTCATCCGGTTGAGCAGTCAGGTCAAGTTCCTGGCTGGCGAATTTTTGTTCCAGAGAAATTATTTTGACCAGATTGCCAGGGTAATTTTGAGATTTTTTCTCACCATAAACATTGAACTGGACACCTGCCTCAAAAGGATAATTTCCTTTTTTATTCCGGGCTGACCAGCGGACTTTTCCGAACAGGCTAAGAGGAGCCCGTTCGCCAGGTATTGATAACTGAAGAAGTAGCTTTGTGCCCGGCTTAAGACGCTTCTGGCTGACAAATCTTAGCCCGCCGCGGCTCAAATCCTGCAAAGGCAGAAATTCTTCGTCAAAAGACTTTCTTTTAAATAACCTGTTTTCTTTTCGGTAAGAGACGGTTGCTCCTGGAATTTTAAATCTCTGGCTAATTCTTTTTTCTGCTGGATAGATTTCGCTCGACACAGTGGTCTCTTATCCTCTGCTCCCGTTTTAACTCTACTTATAATTCAAAACGCAGAGAAAGTCAAAAAAATTAAAATTTCTAGTGATGATAACGGGAGTCAAAAAGGTTCTGGCCTTAATCTTTTGTTGTAGAAAGGAAGCTCCGGTCACTCTCTTATCAATAAGGGAGAACTTCAGGCTTTTCTGCCTTTAATCTAACTTCAACCTCAGTCCTGACGGCCTGTTGCTCTGGATTTATAAAGGCAAAATTAAGCTCGGCCTGTCGATTATAGATGGCCGGCGTAGTCTCGGGGGGTTTCTTCCTCCAGTCTTTAACTGTTTTGACAATAGCGGAGACGGCATCTATGATGGACACGGCTCGCATTGGATACTGGTCTTTCTGTGGAACCAGGTATGGTTTGGTACCAGGCGGATTGGGTGGGGGAATATTTATTTTGACAGGAACTTTTTTCTGAAGGTATTTACTGGACTTATAAATTAGAGTGTCACCAATATAAAGGGCTACTTCACCTTCTATGTCTTTCAGGGGAGGGGTATTTTGCCTCAGAACAGCCAGCTCTGGTTGACCGAGATTCCTGTGCCTGACATTAAAATCAATGACAATCCTTTTTCTGACTGTCACCAGGCTGGTTTTAAGAAAGACATCCAGCTTAATCATAAAAGGTTCTTCATAAGAAAAGGGTAGGGGAAGCTGAATTAAATGGGAGCCCTTCGACCACCAGCCACCGAGCAGTGGCTGTCCCTCCAGTTGAATTTTATAATAGGCATCAGCCGACAGGTCAAAGCCCAGGCGGAGCATTTCAGGGATAGTCCGCGGTTCGGCTGAAGCCGGAACCAGAAAATTAAGATTGGTCAAGAGGGGGTAGTCTCTTTCCCATTTTCCCCAGAACTCCTGCCAGGGATTGAATACGCTGAAGTCTAAAAATTCAAACAAAGGTTCGGCCAGATTATATTCTTCAAAATAATTAACAACAGCCTGTTTTTCCTTTTCGGTCTGCCCCAGCCGATGATAAATATAAGGAAGAATGGCCAGGGCCTCCTGGCGGTCAGGTTCAGCTAAGGAGGGCAGGCTGTTTTCCAGAAGTATTTGTGCTTCCTCCCATTTTTCTTCTTTGAGATACTGATTGATATCTGTTTTCCAATCAGCCAGGGCCAGGGACGGAGCTAGCAGGTAAAAAACAATCAGATAGATAACAGTCTTTTTCTGGTCAGTCATGATAGGTAAAAATCAGATAAAATTCGAGACTTTTTCCCGGAAAATCAGGTGGCAGAGGTGGAAATGGTGTACAGAGTTTAACCGCAGCCACTGCCGCTTCGTCCAGCACCGCACTGGTAGTGGAGGTGGTAATTTCTAAGGATTGTAATTGTCCCTCTCGATCAACCCTGATCATTAGAGCCACTATCTTTTCCTTTGGCAGGACAGCTACCTGTGGCAAACTCCATTTAGCCTGAATTAGATTGATGACTTTTTCTGCCCAGGGTCTGATATCGTAACTATAGCCACTGCCGCTGCCAGAGCCAGCTAATCCCCCGCCTACTCCGCCACTACCAGGGCCTCCTCCAGCTGGTGGAATAGGCTTTCCAGCCGGGGTAAAGCGCAGATTTTTCCCTGATTGTTGATAAGCCTTAGGATCGACATATCCAAAAAGATCAGTTCGGAGTCCGGGTGTCGTTTCTGTCCCTCCGGTTTCTTTTTCACCTTCCGGGTAAACCGGCAATTTAAGGCTGAAGTTATAGCGGCCAGAACTCTTAAATCTGGTAGAAAGGTTCATTCTGAAACCCGAGGGTGGATTTATTTCGTTTCTGCCGGCTGCCAGATAAGCATCAAGGTTAAAAGGGATTGATGGTTGGTTGCCTTCCCCGCCTGCCTGCCCGCCTTGAATTCCGGCAGCACCCCCACCTGGGCCAGAGCCACCACTGCCACCCGCTGGTTGTTGACCGCCGCCAGGGCCGCCCTGGCCTGGGCCTGGTCGACCGGGCTGACCGGTTCCGGGCTTTTGACCCGGACTGGCTGAAAATAAGTCTTCGCTGACCGGAGGCTGGTTTATAACCTCTTCCAGGTTAGAAGGAAGTGATACCGGTGGATAGCTGGCTATGGTTACTTCCGTTTCACGACCAAAGGGTAGTATATTGATCAGGATTTTGGCCTGCCTCAGATAAAGAATAAGAGCTAGGTGAAATAACAGGGCTATGGATAGACTGATAATCTTTATTTTTAAATCTGATTCTTCAATTTTTTCCAGCCAGGATTTAAACCGGCTGAGCAAACTTGATTTAGTTATTTTCATTAAAGACTACTTAAAGTCAATTTACAGCAAACATTCTTATAAAGGTATTATATAAAAAGTCAGTGGCAGATATAAAGTTGCATAGAAAAATTCATGTTACCGGGAAAAATTTATTACCAGCAGATATATAAACCCGAAGGAATTCATAATAATTAACAGATAGAAAAGAAGATTTAAGCCGAGAAGTGGTATGAAGATTGAAGATGCCAGCAAAGCGCCCAGAAATGAACCAAAAAGGTCAAGAGCATAGCCCAGCCCATAACTGGCTCGAAGGTTGAGAAGCAGAACATTGCTTGTGGAAAAAATTGCTCCACCTAAAATACCCATCATCAACAGTAGAAAATAATAGATAGCTTCAATTTCTGAGGACAAAGCCAGCCGGCTCAGCACCAGGAGAAGAACCAGGCCGGCCTGGATGGCCATCAGCAGCTTTAAGCTATCTGTTTTTTTCAGTTTTTGAGCCAGTTTTGAACCGAGGTAAAGCCCGAACATAAACATAGTAAATAGAAGTGAAATTCTGGCATAAATAAATCCCAGCTTGGACTGAAAAGCCAGGATAAGGCCAACTTCAGTCACCATGGTGGTAAAGCCCATCAGCCAGAGAGGCAAGAGATAAATGGCTGAACTGGCTTTTTTCTTCAGGCTCAAAATAAGCATGGCTAGCAGCAGGATTATAAGGGGAAAATCAAAAAGCCAGAAAGTCCGGATTTTATTGAGCTGGCTGAGCACTTTTAGCTCGGATCCTCTGAATTGCTTACTCCACAGAACAGCCGAAAAGAAATAGCTGATAGGATGGTTATCATAATTGAGGCGTGGCCGCTCGACAGCCCGAATACTGTCCATTAAATATTGCTTTTTGGCCGGATTAAGCCGGCTGCGCAGGAATTCTGGACGGAAAAAAACGGTCTTTAGTTCGGTCTGCTGCCATCTCTGACTCAAAATCTCATCTGAATCATCAATCGGTCCCTCTGAAGCCAGAAAAATATTACTGTCTCCTGGTATAACTCTGACGATAGAGAAAATGCTCTTTAAAGAATAATAAAGGCTGGCCAGAAGTTCAGCCTGTTCACTGGAGATATAATTCTCAGAAGAGGGGACTATAAAGGAAAAGACTCCATCAGGCAGGAGTTTTTCTTTGACCAGGGCAAAAAACTCAACGGTGTAAAACCTGTTAATCTGGGCCGAAGAAGGTTCTGGTAAATTACTGATAATGACCTCATAGCGATGATCGGTCCGACGAATAAAATGGCGACCATCCTCAATATAAGTTGTAATGCGCGGGTCAGTCAGAACAGCTGCTGCCTGTGGTAAATAATAACGGGTCAGTTCTATAATCTCCGGGTCAAGTTCCACATAATCAACCTCAACCTCAGGGCAGGCAAGAAGTAGCTCAAGGCTGCCATTGAGGCCACCTCCAATAAGCAAGATATTTTTGGCCTGGGGGCGCTGCAGAACAGAAAAACAAACCGAGTCTTCAGCCAGCTGCGGATCAGGGTAATTAAAGACCAGCAGGCTGTTGCTATAAAATGAATATTGTTCCTCGGATTTGATTACCTGAAGGCGGGAATAAATTGAATCCCTGGAAGCCAGCAGTTCAAAAGGCTGCCAGGTCACTTTCTGGGAAGGAAAATCAAATAACCAGAGGGATAAAGCCAGAAGGCAAACGAAAAAACCTGTAGCTCTTGTCTTCCAGCTTGAGCTGACCAGAGCTATAGCGAGCGAAATTAACAGGATAACCACCGCTGCTGCCTGCCAGTTGGAAAAATAGGGGATAAGAAAAAGGTAGACAACGAGCCCGCCGGCGGCTGAGCCCAATGATTCCATCTGGTAGACTCTAAGAAGTTGTCCATCCGACCAGTGAACATTAGCAACAAACAGAGCTCCTAGAGGGAAACTCAAAAAAATCGAGATCAAAAAAGAAATTATTAGGACCGGGAAAAAGCCGGCTGCCTCCGCTGGAAGATAGCCGGCAAGAGGCCGGAAGAACCGCAGCCAGACGAGCAGAATAACGAACAATATGAGAACAGAATAATACAGTCCCGACGGGCTGAATCTGGCCGGGATATTTTTTTTAACCAGCCAGCTGCCCAGACTGCTACCCAGCAGCCAGAAAGCCAGAACAAGCCCATAGACCAGTTCATTGGCCAGCAGGCTGGCTTCGAATTCACGCAGGATCAAAATTTGAAAGGAGATGGCTATAAAACCAAGAAGAAATGGATAGTAGCTTCTTCTCAGCTCCAGACTCCGGGAATGATCTGATGGCAGTGACGGCATTTATTACCGCTCAGGCTGTTTTTTTTGATCGTATAACCATATCTCTCGATTACCACCTGTCCACAATTGGGGCAGTAAGTATTTTCACCTGGATGACCGGGCACATTGCCCAGATAAACATAATGTAAACCTTCCTCGAGGGCAATATCCCGCAGCCTTTCCAGGGTGGAAATAGGTGTCGGCGGCAGATTTTTAATCAGATACATGGGCTGAAAACGAGAAAAATGCAGCGGATAGTCGGGACCAATTTCTGTTTTCAGCCAGCGGGCCATTTGCCTGATCTCTTCTGCTTTGTCATTGAGAGTTGGAATGACCAGGTAAACTATCTCCAGCCAGACCTTAGAGCTGGCAATTTGCTTGATCGAATCCAGGACTGGCTTCAGTTGCCCTCGAACATAATTGGTATAAAAATCTTGGTTAAAGGCTTTTAAGTCAATCTTTATAGCCTCGACAACCTTGATTAATTCAGCCAGCGGCTCTGGATTGATAAAACCATTGGTGATAACAGCATTTCTCAACCCTTTTTTTCTGGTTTCAAGGCTGGTGTCGTACATAAATTCATAAAAGATAACCGGTTCCGAATAGGTATAAGCCACAATCGGACAATTATAGCGGGCAGCTGCCTCAGCTACCGCTTCAGGCGGGAGATAGCGACTTTGCACCTGTTCCGGCCTCATCTGAGAAATTTCCCAGTTCTGGCAGAACTTGCAGGCCACATTGCAGCCGGCGGTCGCCAGAGAAAAAGCCATGGCTCCAGGCAGAAAATGGAAGAGGGGTTTTTTTTCGATAGGGTCAATGTTGTAACTGGCTACCTGCCCATAAACCAGCGTATAATATTTGCCGTTCTGATTTTCGCGAACACCGCAGAACCCCCGTTCCTTATCTCCGAGCTGACAGAAGCGCGGGCAGAGGCGACATTTTATTTCCCGATCAGGCAGGCGATCATAATATCTGGCTTCAACCCGCGACAGGCCAGCAGCTGTCCTGGCCTCTGTGGCCAGAAGTCTCTGTTGGCCTGTTCGCAGAGAATTGGAAGTTAGCAGCCAGCCACTGCCAGCTGCTGTTCCTTTTAAAAAATCACGACGACGCATCCTTGCCTCTCAACTTATTATACTTCTTCTTCTATTATCTCGATATTATCGAAATGAGCCAGGCCCAGACCCAAGTTTTCAGCTGTCTGTAAATAGGTTGGTTCCCGTCTTTCCTCTGACAGGGTGGGCAGCCCTTTTTTCGCTCGTAAATTTTCAATTAGTTTCCAGCCGACTGCATCTACAGCTACAGGGTCGAAGCCAAAAATTAACTGATTGGTCTTTTCATTCCACTGGGGATGGTAAGATGGCCCCCGATGATACTGAACCCGCAGAGCATCGAGAATGGTCAGCCGGTGCTTTTTTCTGATTAAATCGATCTCAAACAGGTCAGCCAGATAAGGATCGCAATTGCTGTCATGGTATTTGTTGGGGTTGTGGATGGCACCAAAGTAGTTTTTCATACCTCCCGTTATCCCCGCTATTCCGTGATCCTTAAGGAGAGCCAGACTGATAGCTGAGTCAACCAGTTCAGCCTGAATTCTGGAAAAAAGACTGGCTACACTCCGATTAATCACAGGCTGAGATGTATAACCAATCCCCGAGCTGTCAGTTCCCATGATTCTAAGGCTACCCACTGATCTCGAAATTTTATAGCCAGCCTCCTTCAACTCTTCGTTGGTTCGATCCCAGATGATGATCTTATCTTCGTGGCCCAGAGTCTTTCCCAGCCACAAGCCCAGGGTAACAGCCATTTCCGGATAGGTACTGATAGCCCTCCGGCCGATCGTATTAATTTTTATACCGATATTTTCCGCTGGCTGGAAGAGTTGTCGCAACGCTTCTTCAGCCTGGTTGCTGCCGGTCAAAATTTCCAGGCCTTTCCTGAACATTCTCAGCATAGAACCCGGGTCGGGCAGACCATTGGCGGCCAGAGCTCGCTCTGATCTGATTATAACCACTCTGGCTTTTTCCATGATTCAAACTCAAATTCATGATTATCTATTATCCCTGAATTGTCAATTCGAGCTGACTTTCGCGGTTGCTTTAAACAGACAAAAGTTATATATTTTTGTCAGGCGGAGGACGAAATGAAGAGACCACCGAGTCGGGATCTTTTGTATGTTCTTATCCTGATACCACTGATCAGTCTGTTAGCTTTTATTGGTCAGGGATGGGCACAGTCGGGGGCTCAAACTACGGCTACAGCCAGAGATATAAGGTCGTTGTTGCCACGAATCGATGGCTGGGAATTAACTGAAGATCCCCAGATGTACAATCCTGATACCCTCTTTGAATATATTGATGGAGCAGCCGAAGCTTATCTTGGCTATGATTTTCAGCAGCTGTTGGTCGCAAATTATGAAAAGGAGGGGACAGAGAGTTCTGTGACTGTTGAAATTTACGACATGGGTTCAGCGCTTAATGCCTTTGGAATTTTTAGTTCCGAACGTTATCCGGAAATACCTGAGGTCCCCTTTGGCCTGGCTGGATACCTGGAGGGAGAAGTTCTTAATTTCATTTCCGGTCCCTATTATGTCAAGCTAATATGCTACAATGGTGAGGAGCAAACAGCCGATTATCTGAAAGAATTTGCCGGGGCGGTAGATGGAAAGATTAAAGATAAAGGCAGCTGGCCAGTTCTGTTTAAGCTGTTTCCGGCAGCTAATTTAATAAAAAATTCTGAAAAATATATTAAGAAAAATTTCATGGGTTTTGACTTCCTGGCCAATGGTTATGCGGTCAGTTACCATCTGGAGGGGAGTCAATATGAGGCTTTTATCATTGAAGCTAAGACAGAGTCTGAAGCCAGTAACTCCCTTCAAAAGTTACTGGATTTCTATTCTGGCGAAAAAGCGCCTTTTGTTCAGGAAGGGGATAGGTATCGCCAGGTAAATAAATATGGTCAGGTTATCCTGATCAGTCAGGTCGGGAAATATCTCTTTGGCCTGAGCCGGGTGCCGCTGGCCCTGGCTGACCCGGCCGTCCAGATATTTAATCAGTTAAAAACGAATCTAGAAGTAGCCAGGTAACTGAGCAGAATTGACCGGATTAGGAAATCAATGGCTGAAGTCACAGTGACCGAATCAAAGCTGACCAGGGTTTGCCTGGTGATTCTAACTCTCTTTGTTCTGGGCATCTGTTTCAAGCTGGCCAGGCCGGTTCTTGTTCCATTTTTCCTGTCTTTGTTTATATCTTATGCAATTTCTCCTTTGCTGGATTGGCTGATCAGTCTTAAGGTTCCCAAGGGTCTGGCTATTACCCTGATTGTCGTTGTGACATTTGGTCTTCTTTATCTTATCGGGCTAATTCTTTACTCCAGTGGGAAACATTTTGTTGCCTCTTTGCCCGCATACACCCAGAAAATAACTGACCTGCTGACCGAAATCAGCAGCGGTCTGGATCATCTCCCTTTTAAACTGGATGTTCCCTCCATCATTGGCCAGATCAACCTGGAAAAGGTTACCAATGTTCTGTTTGGAACGCTCGGCTCCTTTTTTAATTTTCTCGGCAACCTGATTTTGATCTTTGTTTTTATTATTTTTATTCTGGCTGGCCGTGATAAACTGGCCGACAAAGTGGCCAGGGCTTTTGCGCCAGAAAGAGCCAGTTACTTAAGCCGGGTGCTTTTAAGTCTCAACAGCCAGATTCAAAAATATCTGGCTGTTAAAACACTGCTCAGCATTATTAATGGCACCCTGGTCTGCCTTATTCTGATCATTTTTGGTGTAGATTTTGCTCTGCTCCTGGGTTTCCTCACTTTCGTCCTTAACTTTATTCCATCTTTTGGTTCGATTATAGCTACCATTATTCCTACTCTGGTCGCCTTTTTGCAGTTTGGCAACTCACTGACTCCTATCTGGGTGCTGCTGGCGATTGGCGTTACTGATTCTATCCTGGGGAATTTCGTTGACCCCAAATTAATGGGTCAGAGCCTCGATTTAAGCCCGCTGCTTGTCCTGTTCACTTTGATTCTCTGGGGCTGGCTGTGGGGTATTGCCGGTATGGTTCTGGCCGTTCCGATTCTGGCTGTCTTGAAGATTATTCTGGAAAATATACCTTCAACCAGACCCCTGGCCATTTTGATGAGTAAATGACCAGCCTGGCCTGGCTTGGTCGATTAAAACCGATAATACCGGTAGCACCTGATTGGAATGAACCCCATTCAGTCTTTGGTTTCCAGACCATTTTTGTCCTGATTAATAATGAAGGCTTCGTCCGAAATTGTCTGAAATTTCTCTTTATATAGTTTTTTAAGAGCTTTCTGGGCTGCTTTCTGCTCGGCACTTTTTTTGGACGGCCCCTTGGCACTGGCCAGGATTTCCTGCCCTGAGCTGACGGCAATCGTAAAAACTTTTTCATGCTCAGGCCCAGATTCGCTCACTGTTCGATAAACGGGACTGGGCAGCTGGTGCTGATTAAAATATTCCTGCAAAGCCGATTTGAAATTATTGATTTTAAAATTGGCTGGCGGCAAATTTTTGAAATACTTCTTGACAAGTGAGCATAAAACCAAACTGGCGGTCTGATAGTCACTATCGACATAAATAGCCCCGACCAGTGCTTCCAGGGCCCCGGCCAGAATACTTTTCTTCTTTCGCCCACCGTTCTTTTCCTCGCCTTTGCCCAGCCTGATCAGCTTGTTAAGACCGAGCTTTCTGCCCAGAGCAGCGAGAGAGTTGGTTGAGACCAGAGTAGATTTTAGTTTGGATAACTGTCCTTCACTTAAACCAGGGTAGCTTTTGAACAAAAAATCAGCCAGAATCAGGCCGACCACCGAATCACCCAGGAATTCCAGCAGTTCATTGTCCTGCTGTCCGAGCTCGGGATGTTCATGAGCGTAGGAGCTATGCACCAGAGCCTGTTCCAGCCAGGCCCGGTTTTTGAATTTATAATTTAGCTTTTTTTCAAGGGCTGTTATAGTCATCTCAATCAGCCAATTGAAATCTTATCATAATTTTTATTTTGATAAACAGGCTGACCGGAAGAGAAAGTCATGACAATTGAACCGGTAAAAGCGGTACCAAGAAATGGCGTGTTGTGACTTTTGGAAGCCATTGTTTCTTGGCTGATAGTTGTTTTCCCTTCCAGATCAATAATGGTCAGGTCGGCCAGCTCTCCTTTTTTTATTCTTCCACCACTTTTGAGGTTGAGCAGCTTAGCCGGTCTGGCTGTGAATGCTTCGATCAATCGATCCAGCGGGAAACCCTCTTTTTTGACCAGGAGATCTAGCAAGGAAGGAAGCGCAGTTTCCAGCCCGTTTATTCCAAAAGGAGCTTTTTCCAGTCCAGCTTTCTTTTCATCTTCGGTGTGGGGAGCATGATCAGTAGCAATAATATCAATTAACCCGGTCTCAAGGGCCCGGCGCAGAGATTTAACGTCTTCTTCTGTCCTCAGAGGGGGATTGACTTTGGCATCTGGATTACCGGTCAGCAGGATTTCTTCTGTCAGCAGTAGATGATGCGGTGTGACTTCAGCCGTTACCGGCACACCTTCAGCCTTTGCCCAGGCCAGGAGATCAACTGAGCCTTTTGTACTCAGGTGAGCCAGATGAACGGGCCAGCCGAAGTCTCTGGCCAGAATAATATCTCTGGCCACCATGATCTCTTCGGCTGCAGCTGGAATACCACCAAGCTGCAGGAGCCTGGAGATACGTCCTTCATTGATGACTCCATTTCGAGAAAGGCTTTTCTCTTCGCAGTGGTCAATAAGCGGCAGACCCAGCGAAGCCGCTATCTCCATGGCTTTTCTCATTAAAGCCGAGCTGGTTATTGGCTGGCCATCATCCGAAAAGCCGGCGGCCCCGGCCGATGCCAGTTCAGCCATCGGGCTCAATTCCTGTCCCTGTTCTCCGCGGGAAACCGAGGCAATGGGCAAGACCCTGACTGGGGAGCCTTTTCTGGCCCTGTCTATAATTTCCCGGGTGATTTCGGGCCGATCATTGACCGGCCTGGTGTTTGGCATGCAGCAGATCGTGGTAAAGCCACCCCTGGCCGCAGCCCGGCCGCCACTCTCGATGGTTTCTTTATGCTCCTCCCCGGGCTCTCTAAGGTGAGTGTGAAGATCAATCAAGCCAGGCGTTATTAACAGGCCTTCCGCCTTTATTATCCGGTCGGCTTTCTCTTTCAGGTCAGGTTTTATTTCTGCTACCCGTCCGTCGAGCAGCAAAAGATCGAATTGACCGTCTATTTTTTCCCCTGGATCCAGAAGACGCCCATTTTTGATCAGCAGTTTCAAATCAGGCTCTCCTTCGCCCTGATTGCTTTGCCCCTTTATTTTTTGTTTAACTCTTCTTTTGGCTCGGTAATTAAAACTTCATCTATTTGATCAATTTCTTTCAGATGAACTTCCACCCGCTCGCGTCTCGAGGTTGGAAGCAATCGTCCCGTATAGTCTGGCCGAATCGGTAATTCCCGATGTCCCCGATCAATAAAAACAGCCAGCTGGATTGTCTTCGGACGGCCCAGATCAAAAATAGCTTCCATGGCGGCCCGGCTGGTTCGACCGGTAAAAATGACATCATCCACCAGCACGACGTCTTTCCCGTCGAGATCAAGCTCGCTGTCGACCTTAGCCAGTTTCTGCTTCTTTTCGTTTGAATTAAGATCGTCTCTATAAGGGGTAATATCCAGAGCGTTGACCGGAATATCAACGCCTTCATTCTGCTTCAAAATGTCAGCCAGCCGCCGGCCGAGATAGTAACCCCTGGTTTTAATGCCGATGATTACCAGGTTGTCCAGCTCGCGATTTCTCTCAGCTATTTCGGTGGCCATCCGCAAAAGAGTCCGCCGGATTTTGCCGCTGTCCATTATTCTGGCTTTAACCTTGGCCTCCATATCATCCTCTCTGTAAGAAATTTAAAAAAATATCTTTGACTAAAAGGAACTAAAAGTCAAGCTATCTGTCTTCCAGACAGAAGCGACCAGACCGTCCCCTAAAAAATTTTCTGGCCAGGTTAACATCTCTGGCCATAGCTTCTTTCAAGGCCTGAATCGAATCAAATTTTTTTTCTTCTCTAATCTTTTTCAGGAGGAAAAGAGAGACTTTCTGTTGGTAAACTTTCAGGGCAATATCCAGCAGATGGCTTTCAACTTGCCTGACTGTTCCTCCTACAGTTGGCCTGATTCCAATATTTGAAACTGAGGGAAATATCTTCCGGTTGATCTCTGTTAGAGTAATGAAGACACCGGCCGGAGTAATCTCATTTTCTGTTTCAAGGTTGATGGTTGGAAAACCGAGCCGTTGGCCCAGCTTATTACCGCTTACCACCCGCCCGCTGATTCCGTAAGGGTGGCCGAGGAGCTTATTGGCTTCTTCTATTCGCCCGCTTTCCAGCAGCTTCCTGATCAGGCTCGAGCTGATCGGGCGACCGCCACTTCTGGCCGGCTCCAGAACTGTGACCTTAAAACCGAACAGATGGCCAAACTTTTTTAAATCATCAACGCCGCATTGCCGCTGATGACCGAATCTAAAATTACGGCCGACCACCACCTGCTGGATTCCCAGACTATCTTTTATTATCTGGCGTGCGAACTCTTCCCCGCTCAGTCTGGATAGTCCGTTATCAAGATCAAATAAAAGACAAAAATCAAGGCCGGCCCGCTCGAAAGACCGAAGTCGTTGCTCCAGGGTCTGAATCATTTTAATCGGTCGGCCATTTAGCGCTTTCTCCGGATGAGGAGAAAAGGACAGGACGCCAGCCGCTACCCCCTTCAAACTGGCTTCAGCCTTGACCTTTTTTATGATTTTCTGATGCCCGCGGTGGAAACCATCAAATATTCCTATGGCCAGAACGGAACCGGCAGTCTCTGGCCTGACCCTCCTGGACAGATGGTGGAAAACTTTCATCAGACTAGAGTTTAATGGCTTGAGTTTTATTCAGGTAATGCATTTTAAGCTGAGAAAGAACTGCTTCTAAAAAATTTTCTTCCTCTGGCTGGAGATTACCTTTGGTCCGGTCTTTGAGCAGATCCAGGAGGTCTATTAAGCGGCGGGCATAGTCTAAATTTTCTTCCATCTGGTTGGTTTGAGGGTTTTCCATCAGACCCAGCTTCATCAGGGCCTGAGTGTAGAAAGGAAAAATCAATGAACTGAAATCAAGCGGAGGCATAAATTCAATTTCTTCTTGATCCTTTGACTCTTCCGACATTCCTTTTCCCCTGATTAATTTTTAGCTTAAATCACCTGGTTGCAAAACTCTGTTATTTAGAGTAGCTTACGAAGCTAAATAATAGCTATAATTGGCTAAAAATTCAAGAGAGGTTAGAAGATGAAGAAGAGCCGGGAAGCGGCCAGACAATTTGAGCAATTACTCGAGATCATGGCCTGTCTGCGATCGCCCGTGGGTTGTCCCTGGGACAGATCCAGAAGCAAGGAAGACATCATCAATTATTTTCTGGAAGAAACCTATGAAGCAGTTGATGCTCTGCGCTCGAATAAGGTTGAAGCGGCCCGGGAAGAACTGGGTGATGTTCTGATGGAAATAGTCTTTTTGACTCTTTTCTATGATGAGGCCGGCCATTTTTCCATGAAAGAGGTAATAGAGAACATTAATCAAAAAATGATAAAACGGCATCCTCACGTTTTTGGTCGGGTAAAAAAGTCCAGCCAGGAGGAAATTGTAGCCGACTGGCAGCGTCATAAGATGGAAGAAAAGAGGAGAGATTCAATTCTGGAAGGAGTGCCAGCCTCGGCCCCGGCTTTGCTTTATGCTTTTCTTCTGGGACAAAGAGCAGCTGCCCACGGGTTTGACTGGCCTGGAGCCGGTCAGGCTTTAGAGAAAGTCCAGGAAGAACTTAACGAATTACATCAGGCCCTTCAGTCGGGCGGAAAGGCACAAATAACCGAAGAGCTGGGAGACCTGCTTTTTTCTCTGTGTCAGGTGGCTCGCCTTCTTGGTTATAATCCTGAAATAATCCTTCGCCAGGCCAATAAAAAGTTTGAGGCCAGGTTCAGGCAGATGGAGAGGGAAATAAAAAAGAAGGGTAAGAAGCTGAGCAGTTGCTCAGCTGAAGAGCTGGATCAGGCCTGGGAGAAAGTAAAAGCCAAAAAAATCAAAACTCAGTCTGAGGCAAAAAAGACCAGAAATAAAACCGGTAAAAAAACGTAATGATAGGACTCAGGTTCTGATTGCTCAGTCGGCCTGCTTATTATTATCAGTAAGGGCTTCGGCCAGCTTCTCTTTTTTCCTTAAAGTCAGGCTGGCTTTGATAAAATCATCCAGGTCTCCATCAAGAATGCGATCAACATCGCCAGTTTCCAGCCTGGTTCGAAGGTCTTTGATCATCTTATAGGGATGAAGCACATAAGAACGAATTTGATTCCCCCAGGCAATCTCAGACTTATTATCTTCCAGTTTATCCAGTTTTTCCTGTTTTTTCTGTTTCTCAATCTCATACAGCCGGGCCTTGAGCAGTCTCATCGCTGTTGCCTTGTTCTGGTGTTGTGACCTTTCATTCTGACATTGAACAACAATGCCGGTGGGCAGGTGAGTGATTCTAACTGCTGAATCGGTGCGGTTGACATGCTGCCCTCCTTTACCAGAGGAGCGGTAGGTATCAATTTTCAAATCATCAGGGTTAATCTCGACCTCGATATCATCATCAATTTCTGGATAGACAAAAACAGCAGCAAACGAAGTATGGCGCCTTTTGTTGGCATCAAAGGGGGAGATTCTAACCAGTCGATGAACACCCGATTCCTGGCTCAATAAGCCATAAGCATAATCGCCTTCTATCCGGACAGTAGCACTTTTCAGTCCGGCTTCTTCTCCAGGTTGATAATCCACTACTTCTGTTTTGAAACCCTTTCGTTCAGCATAGCGAAGATACATCCGAAAAAGCATCTGAGCCCAATCCTGAGATTCTGTGCCTCCCGCTCCTGGGTGAATGGTCAAAATTGCATTTCGGGCATCATCCGGGTCAAAAAATAAAGTTCTTAATTGAGCCGTCTGTAATTCCTGCTCGAACCGGTCCAGAGCTTTATTCAGTTCGTCTAAAACCTCATTGCCCTCTTCAGCCAGCTCCAGCAGGACTTCTATTTCTTCCTTTTGGTCATGCAGCTTTTTATATAGATTAATTTCCTTTTCCAGCAATTTTTTACGCTGCTGGCTGGCTTTATATTTTTTCTGGTCGGACCAGGTAGCGGGCTGGGATAACTCGGTGTTTATCCGTTCTAATTCAAGTTGTTTATTATCCAGGTCAAAGAAAACCTCGAATTTCGTCCAGTTGGTGGAATAAATTCAAAGCTTTTTCTTTTTTTTCTGAAAGTAGCTCAATCAGGTTAGTTTCAGTCACTTTTCTTTCTCCTGTTCAGACTCAAAATAGGAGAAAAGAAATCAGTTGTCAAGGTGAGTGGCTGACCGGCTTAACCAGAGCTGCCGTTCAAGCTAATTTTAGATTCTTTTCTATTTTATTGGTGAACAACAAAATAGCCGGGATTCTTGACGCTTTTTTTAGCTATTTCATCCATCACTTTTCTGGCTTCTTCTCTGGTTGCATAACCACCGACCCAGACGCGATAAACCGGCCGGCGATCAGAGGGGTAAGGATCCTTAACAACCGTCTTGTAACCCTGCTTGTTGAATCGGTCAGCGGCCAATCTGGCACTGGACAGGTCATTAAAAGCTCCGACCTGGATAAAATAACTTCCCCCGCTGCTTTGAGCAGGTGCACTGACAGGTTTTTCAGCACTGGTTGTGGCTGGTGCTACCGACTTCTCAGCCTGAACAGCAGAGCCGGTACCAGAAATTGGAGGTGAGGTGGGGCGACTATCCCGAGTTTGGGGAGCACTGACTTCGGGCGCACCAGCAGTGTCAGAACGAACAGCCTTAGCCGGAGATTCAGATGGGTTTAAAGCCGGTGTTTGAACAGGAGTGATAGCTGTTTCCTCGGTTGGAGTGACGGGTTTGTCCTGATTAACTTTTTCTTCAGTTCTGGTGGCCATTAAACTCTGGGTAGCCAGCTCAGACTGCTTTTTACCGACCTGAACCCCCATAAAGAAAATAACCGTACCAAGAATGATTATACCCAGAATGATGAATACCAGAATGGTTGTCGAGACCTGGACTTCCCGATAATCTTTCATGGCCGTTATTTTTTCTCCTGCCCTCTATCAAAAGCCCTGAGAATTTCCATAGGCAGCGGGAACACGATGGTCGAATTCTTTTCAGAAGCAATTTCTGTCAGTGTACCCAGAAAACGCAGCATAATTGTCTGCGGATTTTGAGAAATAATTTCAGCTGCCTGAGCCAGTTTTTCGGCCGATTGATATTCACCTTCAGCGTGTATAACTTTAGCCCTTCTTTCACGTTCAGCTTCAGCCTGGCGGGCAATAGCCCTGATCATGTTTTCTGGGAGATCAATATGCTTGATCTCAACCAGCTCGACCTTTATTCCCCACGGATCTGTATGCATATCAATTATTTCCTGAAGCTGGGTGTTCAGTTTTTCTCTTTCTGACAGCAATTCATCCAGTTCGACCTGGCCCAGGACGCTACGCAGAGTTGTCTGGGAAAGTTGTGAAGTGGCGTAAAGATAGTCCTGAACTTCCAGGACAGCTTTCAGTGGATCCATTACCCGGAAATAAAGAACAGCGTTTACTTTAACTGAAACATTGTCTTTAGTGATGACATCCTGAGGTGGTATATCCATGACGATCAGCCGTAAACTAACTCTGATCATACGGTCAATGGGGGAGAAGACAAAAATCAGGCCAGGCCCTTTTGGCTTATGAAGCACTCGTCCCAGCCGGAAAATCACACCACGCTCGTATTCTTTCAAAATCTTGATGCAGTTTAATAGATAAAGAACAACGATAACGGCGACAATTACCGGGAAAGTAATCATATCTACCTCCTTTTGACAGGTCAAACCTGTCGTCCTAAACCTTTTTAACCTTTAAAGTCAGATGGTCCTGTACTTCTACCACCTGAACTTTATCTCCTTTTTCGATCTTATCATCGGAGACAGCCCGCCAGATACTGCCATGGACAAAAACTTTTCCGTTGGGGAAAACAGGAGTCAACGCCTGTCCCGTTTCTCCCACCAGCCCTTCCTTGCCGGTGAGGGCCCGCCGGCTATGGGCCTTAATGACCAGGTAAACGAGCAGGACAAAGATCAGGGAAACGCCCAGCACAACAGGCACTATAAATTTGAGGCTGGGACGAAGTTCGGGTATAGGCGACTTTATCAAGATAACCGATCCTAGAAATAAAGATATAACTCCACCCAAGGCTAAAGCTCCATAACTGGTAACTTTTATTTCCAGGACAAAAAAGACCGTTCCAAGAAGGATTAGCAGCAAGCCAACATAATTAACCGGCAAGATCTGAAAAGAGAAAAGGGCCAGCAGCAGGCTGATTCCGCCAATCACCCCGGGAAAAATTGCTCCTGGATTGGCAAATTCGAAATACAAACCAAGCAAGCCCAGCATCAATAGAATATAAGCCAGGTTGGGATTGGCTATAGCCATTAATAATTTTTGTCTGAAAGTCAAAGGCAATTCAACCAGTGGCTGATCTTTTAAATTGAGCACCTGGACTTCACCATTAAACCGCTTAATTTCTTTGCCATCTAAGGCTTCAATCAGCTCTTGTTCATTCTTGGCGATGAGATCGATCAGCTTTCCCTTCAGGGCTTCCTGCTCGGTATAGCTTAAACTTTTCCTGACCGCATCTTCAGCCATCTGAATGTTTCGCCCTCTTTTTTCGGCCAGCGTCCTGATATAGGCAGCTGCATCGTGGGTAACCTTTTCTTCCATAGTCTTGTCCTGCTCCTGGCCCGAGGTTCCGATGCTGACCGGATGAGCAGCGCCGGTCGAAGTGCCTGGGGCCATGGCGAAGATGTCACAGGCCATTGAAATGAATAAGCCAGCTGAAGCAGCCCGGGCACCAGCCGGACTGACATAGGCCACAACCGGCACCGGCGAGCTGACGATAGCTTCAATAATCTCGCGCATGGAGGAATCAAGCCCTCCTGGCGTATCCAGTTTGATGATAAGCAGTTCTGCTTTCTCTTGACCGGCCTGTTTAATCGCCTTAACTATGATTTCGGCCGTTATCGGGTGGATTGGCTCTTTAATGGTGACGGTAAGAATCCTGGCTTCTAGATAAACTGAGCAGGAAGCGATCAGCAACAAGAAAAGAACGGGAAAAATAAACCTTTTCACAGCTAGCTAATTATATAAACTGCGATTTCATTAGTCAATTGATTATTCAAGAGTCACTTGCTTGACATTTTGGCTGTTATAAACTAACTTTAGTCTATTAATTTCATGTCCAGGAAACTCAGGAGCTGGCTGATGATTAAGAATGATATTGCCGACCGGCTGGAGAAAAAAGGGAATACAAGCCGGACGAAAGCAGTTTATCTGGTAGATGCTATTTTGGACTCGATTAAAGAAGCTTTGCTAAGAGGGGAAAAGGTCGAGATCAGGGGTTTTGGCAGTTTCCGCGTGGTTCCCAAAAAATCTGGATATGGCCGTGATATCAGGCGTAATAGACAGATGGCAATTGGCGGTGGCCAGAGAGTTAAGTTTCGTCCCGGTCAGGACTTCAAAAGGCAGTTAAAAAAACAGCCTGATAAACAATCATCACTTTAGATCCGGTTAATCAGCCGATAGTTAATCTATCTCTTTAAGAAGCTTACCCAATTTTTTTAATTGAGAATCATGGTAAAGCCGGAGATAAAGCTCTTCGGTTTGTTCGACTGTTTCCACTAATGGGCCCGATGTGTTTATTAAATAATCAGCCAGCTGGATCTTCTTGTCCAGCGGCCACTGGCTTTTAATCTTGAGCAATGCTTCTGCCGGTGAAAGACCATCCCGCTTGATGAGTCTTTCTACCTGAATTTCGGGCTGGCAAAAGGTCAGAACGACGCGGTCGTAAAAGAATTGATAGCCAGCCTCGAAAATGAGGGCAGCTTCGGTCACATATATTTCATAATCTCCTGATTTTTCCAGACAGGCTACCTTTTCCCTGACTTTATTTAAAATCAAAGGATGGGTAAGATTATTTAGAGTTTCTCTTTCTTCCGGTACTTTAAAAATGATTCTGCCCAGCTTCTGACGGTCTATTTGTCCATCTGAAGCCAGTATTTCCTGACCAAAATGATTGACCACAGCCAGGAAAGCTTCCCCTCCTGGCTGCATCAAGTCCTGAGCCAGAAGATCTGCATTGTCAACATAACAACCTTTTTCTCGAAGGATATTGGCCACCACTGTTTTGCCGGTGGCAATCCCGCCCGTCAGGCCAACAATTAGCATGATTGACCGCAGGAATTAATCCGGTTGTCAGTCTTCAACAAAGCGAAAGTCTCGCTTGAATCTAACTGCCACCCCCTGTTTTCTTCCTTGCCTTTCTTTTTTTTCCAGCCTGACTGTTTCGCCGTCAAGACATAATTTTATTTTTTTACCTTCGGTAAATTCGGGAGGAAGTTCAATGGTCAGATTTACTTTGGAGCCGACTACCAGATCGGAATCAAGAGAAAAATAAGCTCCGGTTGAGGAAATATTTTCCAGGATAGTTTTCTCAGCGAATTTTTTTCCTTCAGGTAGATGGCCTTCAATCTCGGCCGGTAAAGGAAGCTCGAACCGCCATTCCCGGCGGCGATTGACCTCGACCGGTGGCTTCTTAGCGCCTTTAACTTTCCTTGGGCTCTTTTTGCTTTTAGCTTTTTCGATCATAATTCCCCCTAATGGTTAACGCTAAAACAAGGCCGAATTGATAGCATAAAGGGCCAGCTGCAACCGGCTGTGAGTATCCAGCTTGGAATAGATACTCTTGATGTGAGAGCGAACAGTATTCTTGCTAATAAATAAAATCTTGGCTATTTCCTCGTTACTCTTGCCCTGACCGATCAGTCGTAAAACTTGAAATTCAGTCGAAGTTAACTGGTCAAGAGTTTTTTCTTTCATGTCACGTCCGACAACAGAGATAATCCTGTCCATGATGCTTGACATTTTGTCTCTCGGCAGCCAGATTTCTCCACGATTAACCACCCTGACTGCTTCGCCCAGCTGACCTGGTGGATCATTGAGATCGAAATAGCCGCGAGCACCGGCGTTAATCAGATTGATAATCTCCTCTTGAGAAGGGATATTACCCAGGAGCAACAACTGGGTTTTGATCTGGGGTTTGATCAACTCTTTGATAGCTTTACAGATTTCTTTCAGATGGGGCAGAGGTTCAAGATGAGCAAATAGGATTACCTGCGGCTGCAGCTGTTTAATAGCCTCCATCAAACTTTCAATAGTTCCCTTCTCGACAGCTATAATTTCAATTGACCTGTCCGGCTCAAATGCCTTTAAAATTCCGGTTAAAATAAGGTCAGATGGACAATAAATCAAGACGCCAATTTTTTCAGGTTTAGCTCTGGGTGGCTGGCTGTTATCTTTTACCTGTTTCTTTTTTGGCATACCCTTTTACCCCTCAAGAAGATTAATCATTCCGATAAAATTAATATAATATAAAGAGCCAGGTGTCAAGTTAAAAGCTTGCTTTTCTCTCTGATAATGGTGGTAATTAGCAAAAAAAGGGTGGAGAAAAAGGCTTTCGAGTAAGCTTCAGAAAGAGATCAGGAACAATTTGATTCGAGCTGCGATGAACAGGTTTGAGAGCGCAGCTCAAATTTATGATCAAGCTCAACCGTGACCAGCTGATGCGGTTTTTTTTGTCCGTCGAGTTCCACCCGGGCTACCTGACCTTTAAGTTCAAGTCTTAAAGGGTGAATCAGGAGGGCTGTGGCTGGTATATTTATAGCTATTTTCAGAGGGCAACCTATCCTGACCGGCGCCTTGAGGAGAAATGTTACTACCCTTGAATTGATGGCTATTAGCTCAGTCTCTTCGCGGAAGCTCTGGCCGGAGGCTTTTTCCCCCTGGACCAAAGCTGGAAGGGAGAGCGGAAGTAAACGCTCTCCCCGCCAGTCTCCGGTTGCGTCTTGGATGGAGGATTTATTTTCAGTTCGTCTAAATTGTTCTTTCATGACGTGGCCATTATGTCCTCGGTCTGTCCTGGCAGCAATCGCTCACCGGGATGAAAAAAAGGGTGATTTTTCTGGCTCATTTCTCACCTGCAGTTACTGCAGCTGCCACCGCCTGCTCTCATCCTGTTTATGAAGACGTGCGAAGTGCAAATATTTCTCACCGGCCAGTTTTAATATTTAATTTTCTTGCGCACCAATAAAATATCTTGATTCAAGTTTCAGTCTGACCCTCGTCCCCTGTATACCAGCCAAGGCTGATTGGACTGCCTGCAGAACTGTGCCTCTCAGAACAAGATTTAATGGCTGGCCATCAGCCAGTTTAGGGGGGAGGGGAATGACCAGTTTTAAAATTGATTGCCGGTCAACTTTGGTCTTAAGAAAAAAGACGGCTTCTTCGCTGCTGATCGAAGCCAGCCTGGATTCCTCACTGAATTCATGCCCGCAGGAGTCAAGACCTGATACTTTCAGGGGCAGGGACATGGCAAATTCCTTCTGGCCAGTATTTTTCAGGCTGACTCCGCCCCCATCCGGAGCGGTGGTTTTCTTCTTCATGATAACCGCTTCCTTTTCCTTTAAATTTTATTCTTGTTATCAAATTAGCTTATTAAGTTTTATTTTCAATCATCACTCGGGATGAAAAAAAGGGTCATTTTGGCCTCACCCCCCGACTTCCTATCAGTCAGGGCCGGGCCTTTTCCTTGACAAAAAATCAGTAGCTGGATAGAATTAACCGGAGCGCTGGAGGTAAGACTAAATTGGAAGAAGAACGCTTGGTAACTCAAATTACTCCCAAAAGTGAGGATTTCTCTCGCTGGTATCTCGATTTAATTCGTCGCACTGAACTGGCCGATTATGCTCCAATGAAGGGGATGATGGTCATCAGGCCTTATGGTTATGCCATCTGGGAAAACATTCAAAGGCTGCTGGACGAAAGGATAAAAGCTACTGGCCATGTGAACGCCTATTTCCCTCTTTTTATTCCAGAAAGTTTTCTGCGTAAAGAGATGGAACATCTGGAAGGTTTTGCCCCGGAAGTGGCCTGGGTAACCCACGGCGGTGATGATGAACTGGAAGAACGACTGGCGGTTAGACCGACTTCCGAAGCTATTATTGGTTTTATGTATTCCAAATGGATTAAGTCCTGGCGTGACCTGCCCGTTTTAATCAATCAGTGGGCTAACGTCGTCCGCTGGGAGAAAGTGACCAGACCCTTCCTCCGGACAACAGAATTTCTCTGGCAGGAAGGGCATACCGCTCACGAATCTTATGATGAGGCTCAAGCCGAAACGCTTCGTATTCTTGATATGTATCGGGAATTTGTCGAAACTGAACTGGCTATACCTGTTATTTCCGGGCGCAAGACTGACCGGGAAAAATTTGCTGGAGCAGTGGCTACCTATGCCATCGAAGCTTTGATGTCTGATGGCAAGGCCCTTCAAATGGGAACATCCCATAACCTTGGTCAGCATTTTGCCCAGGTTTTTAACATCAGGTTTGAAGATCGCAATCAGAGCCTTCAATATGTCTGGCAGACTTCCTGGGGTGTTTCTACCAGGTTAATTGGTGCTCTGGTGATGGCCCACGGAGATGACTCCGGGCTGGTTTTCCCGCCCAGGGTGGCTCCATTACAGGTGGTGATTATCCCGATCTCAATCGGCAACTGGAAGGAGAATGTCTTACCAGCAGCAGTTGAACTGAAAAATAGGCTGACCAGGGTTGGGCTGAGAGTTTTCCTTGATGACCGGAGTGAATATACGCCGGGCTGGAAATTTTCCGAATGGGAAATGAGGGGAGTGCCGCTGCGTCTTGAAATTGGTCCGCGGGATGTAAAAAATAGTCAGGTGGTTGCTGTTCGCCGCGATCGCCAGGAGAAATCAGTCATCAGTTTAGATGACCTGGAGGAAAAGATAAAAGAAATTCTGACCGACATCCAGGCATCTCTATTCAACAAAGCCCTGGCTTTTCAGACAGAAAATACCCGGCAGGCTTCTTCTTATGAGGAATTTAAGTCCGTTCTAGAAAATAAAAGAGGGTTTGTCCAGGCGGGCTGGTGTGGCTCGGAAGACTGCGAGGCAAAAATAAAAGAAGAGACAATGGCTACCATCAGGGTCATCCCGCTGGATGAAGAAAAAAACCAAAAGGGGAAATGTATTTTTTGCCAGAAAGAAGCCAGAACATCAGCCGTTTTTGCCAGATCTTACTGATTGTTTTTTTGTTAATAACAGTCGATCTGGCCAAAAATATGGAGGGGAAGGGCGTGGTAAATTCTGATTATGAACAGGCCCGCCGCAATATGGTTGAATATCAAATCAAAGCGCGGGGCATCAAGGATAAAAGGGTTCTGTCAGCCATGCTCAAGGTGCCCAGGCATTTATTTGTTCCGGAAGAGATGAGAGATCTGGCCTACCGCGACGAGCCACTGCCCATAGGTTATAGCCAGACTATTTCCCAGCCATATATTGTCGCTTATATGACTGAGGCCTTAAAATTAAGGCCAGAAGATAAAGTGCTGGAAATAGGTACCGGCTCTGGCTACCAGACGGCCATTCTGGCTGAACTGGTCAGGGAGGTATATACAATCGAGATTATTCCCGAACTTTCTCAGCGAGCCGAAGAAACTCTAAAAAATCTTGGCTATACTAATATCGAGTTTTTGATCGGTGACGGCTCCAAGGGCTGGCCCGAAAAGGCTCCTTTTGATGCCATCCTGGTCTCGGCGGCGCCGGCTGAAGTGCCTCCAGCTCTGGTTGATCAGCTTCAGATCAACGGTCGTTTGATTCTTCCCGTTGGAACTGATTCTCAGGAACTGGTCCTCATAAAGAAGACCAAAAAGGGTCTGGAAAAAACCAGTCTTATCGGGGTTCGATTTGTGCCCTTGATTATAAAGGATTGATTGGGGATAATAAGCGGGACTCAGGTTATGCAGGTGAAAAGATGAAAAGGCAGTTCTTCCAAACAATTCCCGTTAGCTTGTTCTTATTCAGTCTTGTGCTTTGGACCCAACTTTACTGCCAGACCGGTCGTCGTGATAAATATATTAAGGTCTTCTTCCCTAATGGAGAAGCAGTAACGGCTGAACTGGCAGTCAGCCCAGCGGAAAGGGAAAAGGGTTTAATGTTTCGTCAGGAACTTAAACCTGATCAGGGTATGCTGTTTGTTTTTGAAGAAGAAGACCAGTATACCTTCTGGATGAAAAACACGTTAATCCCGCTCGATATTATCTGGCTTAACTCCCACCGCCAGATTATCCATCTGGAGGAAAATGTTCCACCCTGTCCGGCTGATCCCTGCCCGAGTTATGGCCCGGAAAAAAAGGCTCTATATGTTCTCGAATTAAGGGCTGGACGAGCCAGAGAACTGGGACTAAAACTCTATGATCAGCTGGAATTTATCCTTCCCGACTGGGTAAAAAAATAAGTCCGGATAGAGAATTCTATTTTTCTGTCGTCTGATAGATAAGCTGGGGCTTTTTGCCTGGCACCTGGCCGTAATAAAAAAGCCATTTCTGGTAATATTCTTCTCCATCATAGATCCTGACCGACTTTTCCGGCGAGGAACTTACTACTCCGACTATCTGTGGTCTGGAAATCTTTTTAAGCCCGGCAGCAGTAACAACCAATAGCCTGTCGGTTCCACCGCCGCCCGCCTGAGCAGAGGCAGTTGGCCCCGCAGTCACCGGGGGAATCAACAACAAATTCCATTCTCCACTCTCTGACATCGGATCGGGGTACAACCGCCGCAGGCACCTGGCTTTGATTAATTCCTCCAGGGACTGAGGGTAGGAACCGGGCCTTTGCTGCTGGTAAAGTCTGATTGCCTCCACGTACTGCTGACCTCTAAAAATGAGCTCTTCTTCGTTTTCTCTTTTCAGCTGAGTCTCGAGGACAGGAACTGCTACCAGTAAACCGACAGTCAGAGCGAAGATAATAATCAACAAAAAAATCAAGATATAACCACTGGTCTGGTTCACAGGCTTCCTGATTATCTCCGGTCTCAGGACCTGCCTAACATTTGCCCCCTGTTTCTTCATTCTGTCTTCTTTGCTCACTTAATTTTAAGCTGGTTCTCTAACCAATATTGGCCGGCCAAGCAGGGCTCATTACCAGGTGTTATAGTAGGAACCATCAAGGGCTCTGGCCTCCGAACCGGATTTAACATCAATGACCCCCAGGTTTTCAGTCGGAACATATTCATCAGCTGGTGGCATCTCCCTGATCTCGATCCAGGTCTCATTTGAGCCGGTAATTGGATCAACTGGCAGGGATTTCAGATAGTTTTCTTCGACCAGGGATTGGAGACTGGGTGGGTAGCGGTGTTTATCCTGGTAGTACTGATCTATTAACTTGCGCATGATGAAAAGATTCTCTTTTAAGACTGCTTCTCTGGCTCTCTTGACTGAGATCTGATACTGGGGAACAGCCAGACCGAGCAGGATGCCGATAATACTCAAAACGACCAGGATTTCAATCAGAGTAAAACCAGAAGCTCGCTCTTTTCGGCTAATCCACATTTTTCACCAATCACGGTATTTAGTCTTGTTTAGAGCTGTCCCCTGACTCCTGGTATAGACATCATAGACATTTTCCCCGCCCCAGGAATCAGAATCAGGTTCGTCCTGATATGATCTGAGACCCCATTCATAGGAATCAGTCATCGGGTCAAGGGGGATTTTTCGTAAAAAGCGAACCAGCATTTTTCTGTTAGTTTTTCGGCCGTAGGAATCGGTGACTTCCTGCTCAATTTCAACGCCCTCGACCAGAGTTTCCAGATCCGGGGGATAGCCATAGGAATCCGGATCAACTTTAATTTTTTTTTCGTCGGCCAGTTTTTTGTAGTCATCAATGGCCTGCCGAATAAGCCTCAGATTTTGACGCAGTTCTATCTCTTTTTCTCTTTTAACAGAAGTAGTAACAACAGGCATTGCTACCGTAGTCAGAAGGGCCAGAATAGACAGGGTCACCACCATTTCCAGCAGGGTAAACCCGGCTGTTCGGCTTGAGGAAAATAGCTCTGATTTTCCTCTCATCATATTATGCTTTTAATCTGGCTTTAGCGACGATTTCGGTCATTTCTGGAATGATGGCCAGGAAAACCATGACTGTGGTGGCGATCGTGTGAATCTTCTCGCTCTCTCGGCTGAGCTGGGCCTTTCGCTGCTTGATCTCCCTCTTCCAGGGCTTTTTTGCTCAGCCGGATCCGGTTATTTTCTTCATCAATATCAATCACTTTAACCGTAACTGTCTGTCCCAGAGAAATCTCATCCTTGATGTTTCTGATACGATAGGGAGCAACTTCTGATATATGCAAAAGTCCAACTATATTCGGTAAAATTTCAACAAAGGCGCCATACTCTTCCAGTCGGACCACTTTGCCGGTATATACCTGACCAATTTCCACTTCGGTGGTAATTTCTCTGATCATCTCGCGAGCTTTTTCAGCTGCTTCCATGTCGGTTGAGGCTATGGTTACTTTCCCTGTTTCTTCGATGTCTATCTTGGCATTGGTCTGAGCCACTATCTTTTTGATCATCTTACCGGCAGGCCCGATAACATCAGAGACCTTTTCAGGATTGATAAACAAAGTGATAATGCGGGGCGCATAAACCGAGATCTGAGGTCTTTGAGCTGGCAGAACAGCTTTCATTTTCTCGAGTACCTGAAGCCTGGCTTCTCTCGACTGCTGGAAGGCTTCACGGATTATCTGGATGGGTAAATAGGGAATTTTGAGATCCATTTGAATGGCGGTGATACCATGTTCAGAACCGGTCACCTTGAAGTCCATATCACCATAATGATCTTCAAGCCCGGCAATATCAGTCAGCAGGGCATAACGTTCACCTTCTTTAACCAGACCGACGGCGATCCCGGCCACCACCATCTTAAGCGGCACCCCGGCATCCAGCAGGGCCAACGTTCCACCGCAGACCGTGGCCATGGATGATGAGCCATTCGATTCCAGAATATCAGAGACTATACGAATCGTATAAGGAAAAGTTTCTTCGTCGGGAATGGCAGGTAGAAGAGCCTTTTCTGCCAGAGCTCCGTGTCCTATTTCCCTTCTGCCTGGAGCCCTCATAAAAGAGACTTCTCCGACGGAAAAAGGCGGGAAATTGTAGTGAAGCATGAACCTTTTTTCAGCTTCTTCACCCAGACCATCCAGCCTCTGGACATCTTCAAAGGTGCCAAGGGTCACCGTGGCCAGGCTCTGAGTTTCACCGCGGGTAAAAAGAGCCGAACCATGAGTTCTGGGTAACAATCCCACCTCAATGCTGATTGGCCTGAGCTCGTTAAAGGCCCGGCCATCGGCTCTCTGACCTTTATTTAAGACCAGATCTCTGACTATCTTTTTCTGCAAATTATAAAAAATGTCTTTGGTGGCAGAAATTTCTTCGGTATTTTCTTTGGGAATTCTGGCCAGCAGACGGTTGAGTATCTCCTGGCCGGCTCTTTCACTGGCCTTTTTCTGCTTGATCTGAATAGCCTGTAAAAGCTCAGCCCCAATCTCATCTTCAATCTGTTTAATTTTCTCTGCTGCCGGGGGGTTGACCTTAACTTCAGTCTTGGCGATGTTCAGCTGGGCGAAAAGCTCTTTCTGAGCGGCTACGATCTTTTTTATCTCTTCCTGGGCCAGAATCAAACCTTCCACCACTTTCTCTTCCTCCAGTTCGCTGGCTCCGGCTTCAATCATACAAATACCGTCCTCGTTCCCGGCGACAACCATGTTGATCTTCGATTTTTCCAGCTGAGAAGCGGTCGGATTAATCACAAACTGATCATCTATTAAACCAACTTTTACTGCCCCCAACGGAGTGGTAAACGGAATCTCAGAGAAGTAAAGAGCAACAGAAGCCCCGATGATCCCCATAGTATCAGGCTCATTTTCGAGGTCAGCCGAAAGTAGTAAAGCCACGATCTGGGTGTCCTGAAAATAGCCCTCTGGAAATAGAGGACGAATGGGGCGATCAATCATCCTGGCCACCAGAATTTCCCGTTCTGAAGGCTTTCCCTCGCGTTTAAAAAAACCGCCAGGTATTTTGCCGGCCGCATAGGTATTTTCGCGGTAGTCAACAATCAACGGCAAAAAATTCTTTTCTCCTGAGATTTCTTTCCTGGAAGTGGCTGTGACCAGCATGATAGTATCGCCATAGCGAACAAGTGCCGAGCCATCAGCCTGTCTTCCGACCTTGCCGATTTCTATTGATAGATTACGGCCACCGATTTCAATATTGATATTATTTGACATGTTTTAACCCGTCTTTAAATTTAGCGGCAACCAGCCTATTTCCTGAGGTTTAATTTGGCAATAAGTTTCTGATACCGCTCTTTATCTGTTTCTTTCAAATATTCCAGCAGCCTCTTTCTTTGCCCGACGAGCTTCATCAAACCCCGGCGGGAAGAATAGTCTTTCTTGTGGATTTGAAAATGGTTGATAAGTTGATTGATTCTTTCTGTCATCAAGGCCACCTGAACTTCAGGCGAGCCAGAATCAGTTGGACTCAGTTGATTGTCCTCAATAATTTTGGATTTCAATTCCTTTGTTAACACTAATTTTCTCCTTGTTTTTTTCTTTCTGATGATAGCAGAAAACGATTTTTTTGTAAAATCTTTATAATTTGAGCCTGAAAAACCAATCCAGATGAAAAAATTACTTAAATCTTCCTGGTTAAAACTGCTTTTCTGGCCAGAAGCTGCTGGGCATGCCTGGAGCGCCAGCTACCCTCAGATTTTTTTATAGATTCCAGCTGGGCTTCGATCTCAGCCAGGGTTAAGCGGTTAATCTTTTTGTTCTTGCTGCCCTTTTTTTGGTCAGTTTCAGCCATAAAATAACCTCCTGAAATCTTAGATTAAAAAATAGCAAAAAAATGGCCGCCTGACAAGGGGAAAACAGGTGGCTAGCGGCTTGATGGAGGGTTTATAACTGGTAACTGAAGCTAACAGACATCAAGCCGGGCAGGACTGATAAAGAAACAGACAGACGGTCGGTTTTTTTAACTGCCCGAGAAGCTTTATGGCTAATTTTACGCCCGATATAATAGCCCAGAAGGCTGGAGGCAACGACATCTGAGGCAAAATGTTTGTCAAGAACCAGCCGGGAAAGAGAAACTCCGGTGGCCAGGCTATAAAAGAGGACTCGAAGATAGTGTTTTCCAGTTCTCGAAGAAAGGGTAGTGGCCAGAGCCCAGGCGGCTGAACTATGGCCAGAGGGAAAAGACTGCCAGTCTCCTTTCAGGGTGAAAGGATGAAACGAGCTGGAGCCTTCGAGAGTATAAGGTCTGGCCCGCCCTATAGAGATTTTACCAGCCTGAACGATAAGTTCAGTAATCAGTAAGCTTTCGGCCGACAACAGGAAAGTCTGTCTGATTGAAGACGAGTCGGCCAGTTCTCCGGCCAGATAGCCGACAGAAATTGTCCCGATCAAGCTCAGGGGATGACCAATTCCGGAAAAAAATCTCGAGATTGAGGTCAGGGCGGGATGGTGACTATCAGCAATCCAGTCATGGATAGAGCTATCCGCCGGCCACCAGGCCAGACTGGCGGTCAGGCTCAGGCTAAAAGTCAGCCAGTCGTTTTTTCCCCACCTGCCGGGTGAGGTGAGAATTTCGCCGGTGTCGGTCAGGAGCTGGCGGAAAAAGAGTCCGTTTAGACGATCAGCTTCCTCCGGGATCCTGGCTTCGACCCTTATCGCAGACAGAATGATCAGTAAACTGAATAAAAAAATGATGGCTTTCGAGCGGCGGGCAATAGCCAGAGAGCTTTCCTTTGCCTCTTTCATCCTGACCTACTTGCTTGATTTAGATAATAAAAACCAATTTAGTCCTTATTGTATCCAGCTCTACCTGAACTGGCGACAGTCATAGTTGTAATCTCACCGTCCATAAGCAGTCTGCCCAGGAAAGTTATTTCTGGTGGACAATGGCCACTGCCTGCTTCTCGCCAGATTGAATAATATAACAAAAATTCCCCTGAAATTAATATTTAATATTATAGCAATAGTATACCAGAGGTGATCAGATGTCTGCGTTCCCGGATTTCATAGCAGAGAAGGATTCTATCACTCTGGCTGGCCAGCAAAAAGCAACTTTGCCAATCAAAAAGACGGCAGCAGAAACTCCATTAGCTGGTTGGCACTGCCTTGATCTTCGAAGGGGCAATAAAAACTCCATCTTAAAAATACTTATGACTATTGGCGCTCGCTGAGTGCCTGTTATTTTCATTTGGCCAGGATCAAATTCAGTTCCGGGGCCGCAGAAAATCAGAAAATAATGTCCTGATTCAGGCTTTCTTTAAGCTTGATAAAGTCGGCCTGATTTATTATGTTAGAAGACTGGAGAAATAAATGAAAAGAGAATCAATCCCGAGGCGTGAATTTTTAAAAAAGGCCGGCCAGGGTTTGCTCGGTGTATCCTGTCTGAGCTTATGTTTTCCAGGTTGCCGCCGGACAGAAGTGTCCGGTAATTATGATCTAATCATCAGACAGGCTTTGGTTTTCGATGGCAGCGGCCAGCCGCCCTTCCGGGCCGATGTCGGGATCAGCGGTAATTATATAAAACATATCGGGAAAATCGGAAAAATCAGCAGCCGGCGGGAACTTTTGGCTGAGGATCTCTGCTTGAGCCCTGGATTTATTGATGTTCATAATCATACCGATGTTGAGCTTCTGGTCTGTCCAACGGCCGATTCCCTGATCAGACAAGGCGTGACCACGGTCATCGGAGGAAATTGCGGTTCGAGCCGCTTTCCACTTACTTCTGCCATGCTTGAAGATGAAGATAGGTATTTAAGCCGGGAGTTCGGGCTTAGAGTTGACTGGCAGGACCTGGCCGGCTTTTTCCGGAGGCTGGAGGAAAAAGGTCAGGGCCTAAATTTTGCCACTCTCGTTGGCCAGGGAACCATTCGAGCGGCGGTAGTAGGCTACAATAACCGACCACCTTCGGCCCAAGAAATGGACAGAATGAAAGAGCTGGCCAGCCAGGCCTTGGAGCAGGGCGCAATTGGTATTTCGACCGGCCTCGAATATGCCCCGGGGAGCTTTGCCTCAACCGGTGAATTAATCGAGCTCATGAGGGTTCTCAGGGAAAGCCAGGGGGTTTATGCCACCCATATGAGAGACGAAGAAGACGAAGTCCTGCCAGCAGTTGATGAAGCTCTGAACATAGCTGAGCAGGCCGGGGTCAGGTTGGAAATCTCTCATCTTAAAATTGGCTTTCCCAGAAATTGGCCACTGATTGACGACCTTTTAGAAAAATTGAATCAGGCCAGGGCCCGCCGGGTCGATTTCTCAGCTGATGTTTACCCTTATACTGCCTGGTCAACCGGGTTGAGTATATTTTTTCCTCTCTGGGTCAGGGAAGGTAAAAATGAGGATTTTTTGAATAGATTGCGCTCGCCCGACCTTGAACCAAAGCTAAGGGAGGCTATTAATCAGGCCGAAACCAATCTTGGGTCCTGGAATAAGGTTTTGATCGCTTCAGTAGAGACAGAGAAGAACCGCCGGTTAGAAGGTCTGGACCTTGAACAGGCCGCTAAAATAAAAAACCAGGCTCAGGACATGTTTTTATTTATTAGAGACCTGCTGCTGGAAGAGCGGGGTCAGGTATCAATGGTTTGTTTTGGGCTGAGTGAAGATAACCTGAAAAAAATACTTCAACAGCCGTTTACCTGTCTTGGCTCTGACGGAGAAGTAGCTTCAACTACCGGACCTTTGTCCCGAGGCAAACCTCATCCCAGATATTATGGCACTTTTCCCCGGGCCCTGGCCGAGTATGTCAGAAAAGAAAAGGTATTGCCGCTCGAAACGATGATCAGAAAAATGACGGGGTTTCCCGCTGAAAGATTTAACCTCAAGCAAAGAGGATTGGTCAAACCCGGTTATCTGGCTGATCTGGTCCTTTTTGATTATGAAAAAATTCAGGATAAAGCTACCTGGTCAGACCCTCACCACTATCCAGAAGGTATACCCTATGTTCTGGTCAACGGGAAACTGGTGGTGGATCAGGGACAGATTACAGGCGAGCTACCGGGTAAGATCTTAAGAAATAATGGGCGAGGCCAGCTCGTCTAATAAAAAATAAGTTAAACAAATCTGAAAAGCTGATCAGAAGTCAGAGGTGATTGATTATGTTTGAACATAATTTGAATTCTCATTCCTGGAAATTAAGTTTTAGAACCGTCTGCGGTTTTCTTTGCCTGCTCTTTTTTGTATCTATCTGTTCGGTGCTTCCGGCCAGGGCCGAGGTCATTCAGCTGGGAGCGAGAAGTGGTGATGTATTTGAACTCAAAGCCAGAAAAATCCAGCCAGGTGAACCACTTGTTCTAACCTGGATGGAGAAAAAAAGCGAGCTGGCTATCATTGATTTTCGTGGTGAACATTATGAGTTGAAGGCCAGGTCCGGGCAGGCAGATTTCTTACTTCTCGGTCTTGATCTGGGGGTGAAAGCGGGACGGGAGACTTTGTCTATTTCTCTCTGGTCAGGCGGTTCAGAAAAGGATCAAATTCAAGCAGACCTGGAAATAATGGCCAGGGATTTCCCTAAAAAGAAACTGACTGTTGACCCCAAATATGTTCATCCGCCACGGGAAGTGCAGGAAAGAATTAAGAGAGAAGCTGAAATTCTGGCTCAGATCTACGGGCAGACCAGCCCCGAGTGGCTGGCGCAGGGAAAGTTCGAGCTGCCCTGCGCTGGCCAGCTTGCCCCTAATTTTGGCCAGCAGAGAATTTATAATAATGTGCCCCGTTCGATTCACGCCGGGGTTGATATTGCTATTGCCTCTGGCCAGCCAATTAGGGCGGCTAACGATGGGCGGGTAGTGCTGGCCTCTAACCTCTATTTTTCTGGCAACACGGTTATCATCGATCATGGCCTTGGCCTTTATACAGTTTACTGCCATATGTCGAAACTCCTGGTTAAAAGGGGAGCAATGGTCAGGCAGGGTGAGATTATTGGCCTGGCTGGTTCAACCGGTCTTTCGACCGGGCCGCATCTTCACTGGGCAGCCAAAATCAACGAAGCCCGCATCGATCCTTTAGCTTTGCTGGAAATTGAATTTTAAGGCTGCTATCCTATTTGCTAGTTTTTTAAATAAGTGGCCAGCCAGTCGAGAACAGTCTTCCACCATAGTTCGGCATTAAGTGGCTTTTGAATGAAATGATCTTCGTCCGGGAAATAAAGAAACTTAGAAGGAACACCCATCCTCTGCAGCGAAGTAAAAAACTGCAAACCCTGTTCTAAGGGAACCCTGAAATCATTGGCACTGTGGATTACCAGGCAGGGTGTCTTAAAATCTTTAACATAAAAGCTCGGAGAAAATTTCTGGTACATCTCGGGCTGACTCCAGGGTGTCCCACGATATTCCCATTCGGGAAACCAGAGTTCTTCAGTGGCTCCGTACTCTGAACGAAGATCGAAGACGCCTGAGTGGCTGACCAGGCAATCAAAAATATCTGTCTGACCCTCAATCCAGTCAATCATATAACCGCCGTAAGAAGCTCCAGCTGCTCCCAGTTTGTCTTTATCAATAAAGGTGTAGTTTTCCCGCAGGAAGTCGACCGCATTGATCAGATCATGGTAAGGTTTCCCTCCCCAGTCGCCGCTGATTGAATCGGTAAAGGCCTGACCATAGCCAGGGCTGCCGTGAAAGTTGACCAGAGCTACAACATAGCCCGGAGCAGCCATCATCTGGGCGTTCCAGCGATAATGGAATTCATCCTGCCAGGCATTCTGGGGTCCGCCATGAATTAAAAGCAGGAGAGGATATTTTTTCGCTGGATCAAAGAAAGGCGGACGGAGAAGGAGACCGTGGATTTTATCGCCCTCTGAATCAAAATAAAAATCCTCTGCCGGATTCATTTCCAAACCGGCCAGCAGCTCGCCATTGATGTCAGTTAATTGTTTTAGCTTCCTGGTTTTCAAGTCAAATGAATAGATATCATTTGGATGGTTGAGGGTCTGTTTCACCAGATAGATAGTTTTACCATCGGGAGAAATCTGCAGACTGCTGACCATCTGGCCGGCTAAAAGTTTCTCAATTTTTCCAGTAGTCAGCTTTATGGCGAAAAGGGCTGTTCTGGCTTTTTCTTCACTCAGAAAATAGATGGTCTGACTATCTGGTGACCAGATGAATTCGCTCAGAGAATAATCGAGATTTTCAGTCAAGTTGATGATGTTTTTTTTCTGACGGTCATAAAGAATGAGGGCTAATTTATCAGCTTCAAAACCCGGGCGGCTCATGGCGCGGTAGGCTAAATAACGTCCGTCAGGTGAATATTTGGGGTCAATGTCATTTGCCCGGCTGACGGTCAATTTTTCGCTGGCCCTGGCTTCAGTGTCAGTTAAAAAAATGTCATTGTTTGTTCCGAGAGCCAGCCTGAATTCGGGGTCGATATTACGGACAAAAGCAATTTCTTTTTCATCGGGGGAAAAGCTAAAATCAAGATTTCCACCCAGAGCCAGAGGCGGGGTATCATAGTCGCCAGGAGTTAAATCAACCGGTTGACCACCGTCCAGAGGAAAAAGAAAGAGGTGGCTGCGGGTGCCATCAAACCAGCTGTTCCAGTGACGGTAAAGCAAATGGTCATAGATTCTGGCTTTAACCTGGTTTTTTTCTGCAGCCTCGAGCCACTGACGGCTGGTTTCGAGGTCAGGTGCCTCCGGGAAAACGGCACTCGAAACGAGTAAATAGCGTCCGCTTTTTGACCAGCTAAAGGAGCCCACCCCGGCCGGAAAATCAGTCAATTTTCTATCTTCGCCTCTGGTCAGGGTTTTGACCCAGATCTGGGGGGAGCCGCTGCGAGTAGAAATAAAAGCCAGTGTTTTCCCGTCGGGCGACCAGCGGGGGAAAAAGTCGGCGGCGGGGCTGGAAATCAGGCTGGTTGCTGTCCCACCTGAAGCCGGCACAATCCAGATATCACTATTACCCTTGTTTTTCTCAAGATCCATAACGGTAACCACGAAAGCCACTTGCTGGCCGTCGGGAGAGAGCTCTGGATCAGACAACCGTTTTATCTTGATAAAGTCGCCAAAGGTCAGAGCTTTTTTCTCTGCCACTGCCACCTGACACAGACTGAGTAGAGAGAAAATGGCCAAGCAGCAGGCCAGCAATTTTTCTTTCTTTCTGATTTTCATTTTTCCTCCCGCTTTTTATTGGATACTCGAGCATTATAGACAAATAAGATATTTCAAGCAAAGCAATAAAAAGCAGGTGGTCAGTTGGAAAGCCTATTTGGCCTGACGGTTTTTTCCAGGCTGAATATATTATTTCCTGCGAAAAATGCTAAAATAGAAGCTAAAAAATGAACTTTAGTGATGCTTTTTCCGTCAGAGAGAGAAGAGATAAGGCTGCCCGATGAAGGTTGAACTTAAAAATATTCATTTTTCTTATGGACCAGTCAAAGCCCTGAATGGTATTAATCTGGTTTTAAACGAGGGAGCGACCGGCCTCCTCGGGCCCAATGGAGCCGGGAAAAGCACTTTGCTCAAGATTATGCTTGGTTTTCTGACTCCAGATGAGGGTGATGGCCAGGTACTTGGTTATGATTTAAGACGGGAGCAGAAGTTTATCCGGCAGCGGGTTGGCTATATGCCAGAAGATGATTGTTATATCACCGGGATGGACGGTGTTTCTTTTACCGCTTATATGGGCGAATTGTCCGGCATGCCCCGCCAGGAAGCAATGAAAAGAGCCCATGAAGTTCTCTTCTATGTTGGTCTGGGAGAATCCCGTTACCGGCTGGTTGAGACCTATTCTTCCGGCATGAGGCAACGTTTGAAGCTGGCCCAGGCTCTGGTTCATGATCCAAAGCTGCTCTTTCTGGACGAGCCAACTGCCAATCTGGATCCAGCCGGCCGTCAGGATATTCTGGAATTAATCGGAGAAATAGCCAGCAGTAAAGACATCAGCGTGCTTCTCTGTTCTCATTTGCTGGATGACATAGAATCCATCTGTACTGACATGGTTATCATTAATAAAGGTCAGATTGCCGCCAGCGGCCGAATAGAAGATTTAAAGATGGTCGACTACCGTTTGTACGAACTGAAGATTAAAGGTGAGCTGCCCGTTTTTAGCCGGGAGCTGGAGGAGGCCGGCTGCCGGCTGGAAGAAACCGAGGACAGATTGATCAAGATCTATACACCACCTGATTTTGATCAGATGGAAATATTCAGAGCAGCGGCCAGAAATGGTGTCCAGGTCAGGCAGTTTGCTCGCAGTCAGAGCAGACTTGAAGATTTGTTTGCCCGGGTGGTTGGAGTTGATTGATGAGCTCAATAAGAGAGAAAGGTTATCATCACTGGGATGGTCAGTTCCTGGACAGGCCTCGTGCCTTCTGGCCGATCGCCAGAACTGGTATCAAGCTGGCCTTCGGGCGCAAGCACTTTAAACTTGGTTATACCTTTTCTTTCCTGCCCGCCATGATATATGCAGCTATTATCTATATTTCAGAAAGATTGGAGGATTTTAAATTTATCGCTCAGGGAGGCGATAAGCTGTTACAGGTCAATCCTAATTTTTTTAAATCTTACCTGACGCTCGATCTACTTTATTTTGCCATTTTGATTCTGATGTCCATTGGAGCTGCGGGCTTGCTGGCCGATGATTTCCGGCACAAGGCGGTTCAACTCTATTTCGCCCGTCCACTGACCAAAGCTGACTATTTGCTGGGCAAGGCTGGGGTGGTCATCTTTTTTGTAGGTACTCTGACTCTGGTTCCGGCTATCTTGCTTTATATTCTCAAATTGCTGTTTGCCGGCAGTTTCGCCTTCTTTCTGGAATATCCCTGGCTAATTCTGTCTATTCTAGCTTTTTCGTTGTTTATAGTCCTGTTTTTTACCGCCTTTATTCTTCTGGCCTCATCTCTAAGTAACAATCGTAATTACGTTATTTCAATTATCTTCGGGTTTTACTTATTTTCTGAAATTTTGAGAGGTATTTTCTTTGTCATTTTCCGTTCTCCTTTCTCGGCCCTTTTCTCCATAGCCGCCAATCTGAAGCAGGTGGCAGCCGGCTTCTTTCTGGTAAAGCCGCCTTATGATTATCCCTGGTATCTGTCCTTCCTGCTCATCAGCGTTTTCTGTTTTCTTTCCTATCTGGTAGTCAAACATAAAGTCAGAGGGGTAGAGGTGATCAAATGACGGCAGTGATTGAAGCCAGAAATCTATCGCGCTGGTATGGCAATGTCCTTGGCATCAGTGACCTCAACCTGGAAATAAACCAGGGAATAACCGCCTTACTTGGCCCTAATGGGGCTGGTAAGTCAACTTTTATGAAGATAATAACCGGCCAGTTGAAGACTAATATCGGGGAAGCCAGAATTTTCGGCGAGAAAGTCTGGAACAACCGTCATATTTTTCGGCGTCTCGGTTTCTGCCCCGAAGATGATGCTTTCTATGAAGAGCTATCTGGGTTTGAATTTTTAGCAGGGCTTCTCTCTCTCTATGGATTTAGTTCTTTAGAATGCGAGCAGAAAGCCAGGCAGGCTCTCGACCTGGTGGAGCTGACCGATGTGGCTGACCGGAAGGTTAGAAGCTATAGCCGGGGGATGAGACAGCGAATTAAGATAGCTCAGGCTATTGCTCATGATCCAGAAGTCTTGATTCTGGATGAGCCTTTAAATGGCCTTGATCCGCTCAGCAAGCGGCGCATCATAAAATTGATCAAGGAGTTTAAGAACAGCGGGAAAACCATTGTTGTCTCCAGTCATATTCTGCCGGAGGTCGAAGCTTTGACCTCTGAGATTATTCTCATTCACCAGGGTAAAATCATTGCTCGCGGAGATATTTATTTCATCCGGGACTTGATTGATACACATCCCCACATGATCAGAGTAAAATCACCACAGTTCCGCCAGCTGGCTCAAACCCTGGCTGGTGAGGATTACGTTCTAAAGATGGCCTTCGAACCTCTGGAGCAAGCGGTGGTGTTTGAAACCCACGATCGGGATCGTTTTTTTAACCGGCTGAATGAGATGGTGCTCACTTCGCCTATCATCATTGATGAGATTACTTCACCCGATGATAATCTGCAGGCTGTTTTTGATTATCTGGTAGGGAAATAAGATGAAGCCTGAAATACAGAGAGTCTTTTCATTTTATTTTTTTCTGAAAAAGAAATCTTCGCGATCAAAGATGTTTTTTCTGCTGAGTTCAGCTTCTATTCTGCTGGCCCTGATTATCAGGTTTTACCAGCTGGCCGGTCAATGGACAGAAAGCGGGCAGATTATATTCCAGAATATCCTGATGGTTTTTTTCCTGCAGTTTTTAATCGTCATTCTGGCTCTTTTTTATGGAACGTCAATTGTCAGTGAAGAAGTCGAAGGTAAGACTTTGCCCTATCTTTCTTCCCGGCCGTTGTCCAGAGCCTCAATTATTATTGGCAAATACCTGTCATCGCTGGCCGTCACTTCTATCATGCTGGTTTCAACTTTGCTTATTTCCTACTTTATTCTCAATCTTGACCGTGATTTTCAGCTGCAGGACATCTGGACAATAGTCCGTTATGCGCTGGTCTTGCTGCTGGGCCTGGCTGCCTATCTGTCGTTTTTTACTTTTCTCAGTACCTGGTTGGCCAGGCCGATTTTACTTGGACTGGTTTTCGGTTTCGGCTGGGAAAATGTCATTCAGTATTTCCCTGGCACCACTCAGAAACTATCCATTGTCCATTATTTGAAATCTCTTCTTCCTCAATATTCCTCGGCCTCTGGCCGACTGAGTTTCCTCTTTATCAGGTTGGAGCCAACCGCCGACTGGCTGGCTGTGTTGATTCTGGTTCTAATTAGTGTTGTCTTTCTGGCTCTGGCCGCTCTATTATTTACTTTTAAAGAGTACCTTGTTCAGGACTGATTGCCCTGTCCCCAACCGGGATAATCCTCAATTAGGCCTGGCTTTTGCCAGCCGGCTGAGGCGAGCTGCTCTTCTGATTTTTCTCTTTGATCAGTTTGGTAATAGCCTGAAGCTGTTCTTCTTTAAGACTGATAAAAACTTTAAGATATTTTTCGGTGGTGGTAATTTCAATAGCCTCCAGCACTTCTTTGAGTTCTGGAGTTTGAGCTCCCAGACCCAGGCCAAGAGACTTGAAGCCGGTTAAAATGTCAGCAATCGATTTTAAATTATCTTTGTCCTCAGCATAGAGCTTGATCTCATTGAGATAAGTGGAATTTTTATAGTCGGAGAAAGAAGAAATATATTTAACTTTGCTCAGGGGTTGAAGGGATGGATTCTGGCTGAGTTTTGATTGAACCAGATCAGCCGGGACGGTTAACCAGCCAAAAGTAATAGCTCTGGTATTGAGATCTTTAACCAGAGTCTTCGAATTTTTATTGCTTAAAAAATGGGCCGTTTTTCCCTGATAAACATCTATGGTTTTTTTAACCGCCGCCTCTGAGCCAATAGCCAGATTAGAGCTATCCAGAAAAGCCAGACAGACCATAGCTTTTCCTTCTACTTCGATCATTGGCAGGTAAGAAATACCATTGTAAGTTTCCAGTTCGGGCTTCTGGCTGTCACTCCCGGCTGGTATTAATTTGTCTTTCTCATACTTAAGGTTGGCCAGCGCCACCACCGCTTCGGCCGGCTTATTAACTTCACCGACAACCGCTAAGGCCAGGTAATAAATGTCTTTTTTAAAATCAAGCTGGAAAGCTTCTATCTTTTTTTGGTAAGTTTCCAACTCTTTTTTCTGTTCCAGCCAGGTCTCGATCGGCTTCAGGTTGATGAGTTTATGCCAGTCAAGAACAAAAAAAGCGGAGGTGTCGGCAGGCAGTAGAGTCAGCATATCCTGACCGAGAGCAGAACCGGCTACTGGCTTTCTGGCTTGAGGCCCACAACCGGGGAGAAACCAGGCGGTCAGGCTTAAAAGAAGGCAAAAAAATATAATCGGTTTCGACTTTTTCATCTTTATCTCCTTTAATTAAAATACGTAAACTGGATGAATCTAGTTTTCTCTTGCCCTAGAATTCTATCAGAATATCGGCCATTAATAAAAAGAAAAATGTCTTGCTATCAAGGCGGTATTTGAGCTTTAATAAATAACTATTGAAATCAGGGTCAAGACTGATATGAGAAAACAATTAAAAGGCCGGATGGCTCAGACCAACGGTCAGGAGGAAAGAATGATAAAGAGAACAAAAGCCAGAGCTCTGGTCAGCGGCCAGATTTTTAAAAAATGTCTTTTTCTTCTGGTTGCCATGTCTTTTTTGGCTTCATTTCTTTTAGCTGGACAGGAAAAGGCTAATTATGATCTGGCTGCCCGCTGGACTCCAGCTAAAGTGGGCAAACTTGTCTTTAACCTTTCAGTTGAACCTCACTGGCTGGCAAGCGGCGACCGCTTCTGGTATGTTTACGAAACTCCGGCTGGAAAAGACTGGTACTTAGTGGAAGCTGCCCGCGGTAGCCGTCGGCCTCTCTTTGATAAGGCCAGGATGGCGTCAGACCTGACTGGCATTCTTCTGACGCCCTATGATGCCCAGCATTTGCCAATTAAAACCATCAAAATGATTAAAAACGATACAGCTTTTCAGTTTGAAATTGAAGTTCCTCTTGATAACGATATTTCCGTTGCCGGCGAGGTGATGAAAGTCCAGGAGCTTGAAAAGCGGTTTATGGATAAAGAAAAAGAAAAGGAAAAGGAACAGGATACGGAAAAGAATAAAGGACGGGAAGAAGAAGCTGCTGAGCAGGCCAAAAAGAGCAAAACCCTCGGCTTTGAGTATGATCTGCAGAAAGGGACTTTAAGCCTCATTAAAGATTATCAACCTGCGCCCAAAAGGCCGCGCTGGGCTTCAATTTCCCCTGATGGCCAGACCGTTATTTTTGCTCGTGCCCATAACCTTTATTTGATGGATAAAGCCAATTATGAGAAGGCTTTGAAGAAAGCCGATGATCCCACCATCCAGGAAGTTCAGTTGACCACCGATGGAGAACAATATTATTCCTATGCCCGCGACCTGAGGGAAGATGAAAAAAAGGAACTTCAGAAACAGGAGAAAGATCGTCAGGATTTCCGGACTCCGGCTATCATGATTTTCTGGTCAAAAGATTCAAAGAAATTTGCCTGTATTCGGGAAGATGAAAGAAAAGTTGGAGATCTCTGGGTGATTGACAGCCTGGCCGAACCCAGACCGGTGCTTCAGACTTATAAATACGGGATGCCGGGCGAAGAAAATCAGCCCCAGCCTGAGATTCTGGTTTTCGAGCCGGCCAGCAAAAGCCGGGTTAAAATTAAAGCTGAGAAGTTCAAAGATCCTACCTACAATATTTTTACTGCGCCGCGTAAAGCGGTGGTTGAAGACCCTGATAAACCACTGCCTCCACTCTGGCTGGCCGATACTTCAGATAAACTTTATTTTGGCCGACAGACAAGGGATCTTCATGGCTATGAAGTCTGTCTGGCTGATACAACCAGCGGTGAAGTGACTGTCCTCATTGAAGAGAGGCTAAATACCTATGTCGAATTTCAGCCTCTGCGGCTGGTCAATGGCGGTCAGGAGCTGGTCTGGTGGTCAGAGAGGAATGGTTGGGGACATTATTATCTTTTTGACGCTCGCGGCCGACTGAAAAATCAGATCACTTTCGGTGAATTTAATTGCCGGCAAGTGGTTAATCTCGATGAGAAGGCGAGGGTTCTATATTTTCTGGCCGGCGGCCGCGAAAAAGGTGAGGATCCTTATTTCAGCCATCTTTATCGAATCAATTTCGACGGTACCAGTCTCAAGTGCCTGGATCCTGGCGATTTTAATCATCAGGTTTCTATGAGCGATTCCACCCGTTTTTTTGTTGATAATTATTCCCGGGTAGATGCTGCCCCCGTTTCTGAACTCAGGGATACTGCAGGCAATCTGATTTTGAAGCTGGAAACAACTGATATTTCTGCTCTCCAGGCTGCCGGATTTAAATTTCCAGAGCCTTTTACGGTTAAAGCGGCTGATGGCCAGACTGATCTTTATGGTGTAATATACAAGCCTTTTGATTTTAATCCAGAACGCAAATATCCCATTATCGTCTATGTTTATCCTGGACCACAAACGGAGAGCGTCTCCAAAAGTTTTTCACCAGCCAATCAGAATGTCGCCCTGGCCCAGATGGGCTTTATCGTCATCGAAGTCGGCAACCGGGGTGGTAGTCCACTGCGCTCCAAGTGGTACCATAATTATGGCTATGGTAATTTGCGTGATTATGGCCTGGCCGATAAAAAATATGCTATTGAGCAGCTGGCTGCCCGGTATCCATTCATTGATCTTAACCGGGTTGGGATTTACGGTCACTCAGGCGGCGGTTTTATGACAGCAGCCGCTCTGCTGGTTTATCCTGATTTCTTTAAAGTGGGCGTATCATCGTCTGGTAATCATGAAAACAATATCTACAACCGCTGGTGGAGCGAGAAACATCATGGTGTAAAAGAGGTGGTCGATAAAGACGGGAAGGTCAAGTTTGAATACAGCATTGACCGCAATTCAACTCTCGCCAGTAACCTTAAAGGGCATTTGCTGTTAACGACGGGTGATATTGATGATAATGTCCACCCGGCCAATACACTCAGGCTGGCGGCCGCTTTGATCAAAGCCGGCAAACGCTTTGACTTCTTTGTTTTCCCTGGACAGAGACACGGTTATGGCGACATGAATGATTATTGGTTCTGGATCAGAGCTGATTATTTTGCTCGCTATTTACTCGGTGATTTCTCCCAGACAGTGGATCTAATTGAACTGCAGAGAGATTGGGAAAAATCAGGGCCCAAGAAAAATAAATAATAAGGTCAGAATTCCAGTTAAGAGAGGCAGAGATGACTCTGGACGAGATTATTCAAGCAAGGCGGAGTATCAGGCGCTATTCTCCTCAGCCGGTAGAGAGAGAAAAAATTCTGGCCTGTTTGGAAGCTGCTCGGCTGGCTCCTTCCGCTGAAAATGTCCAGCCCTGGAGATTTCTGGTTATAGATGAGCCTGAACTGAAAGAGAAGGTAGCCAGAGCAGCCTTTTCCGGCATATACGCCACCAGCCGGTTTGCGGCCGGAGCGCCTGTCCTGGTTCTGATGATGGCCAGGCTGGATCTTCTGGCTAATAATCTCGGCCGCCTGGTACAGGGTACGCAGTTTTATCTTTTAGATCTGGGTATCGCCGGTGAACACTTTGTTTTGAAAGCAGAGGAACAGGGGCTGGGTACCTGCTGGATCGGGTGGTTTAATCTTAAAGCGGTTAGAAAGGTACTCGATATCCCCGGGAAATATCGTCTGGTCACCATGCTGTCAGTCGGGTATGCGGCCAGCCGACCGACGAGACCGCGAGCCAGAAAAGAACTTAAGGATATTGCCTGGTTTAATCGGCTGGGAGACTGAGCTGAAAATAAAAAGAAACACCTCTCGATGCGGAGAAAAGACTTGATTGTTTTTTTAGTGGTTAGCCTTCTTCTTTATGGCTTTCTCAATGGCTATATTATAAAAAGAGGACTTCAGGCGTTTTCTTCCCGGTCAGTCGGCCGTCTCTTATTTGTGGCGGTCTTCAGTTTTTTAATTTTAAGTTTTCCCCTGAGCAGAATAATCAATGGTCAGTTTAGCCACCGTTTATCACAGATTCTGGCTGTTCCTGGCATTTATTATTTAGCCTTTATGTTTTACCTTTTCCTGTTGCTTTTTTTAAAAGACTTAATTCGCTGGAGTTGCCTTCTGTTCCAACAACCGGTAAAAACATCAAGCTGGTTATCGGTCAGCAACACGGCTTCCTTTACAGTTATCTTGTCTGTATCCTTGATTATTATCTTTTCAGGCCATCTTAATGCTATCCGCCCGGTGGTTAAGACTCTTCATCTCCAGGTTGATAAAACGGCTGATAGCCGAACCGGGCTGAGGGCGGTTATGCTGTCCGATATTCATCTGGGAATGTATAACCGTTCGAATCGGCTGGAAGCTCTGGTCAGAAAAATTAATGAACTTAACCCGGAAATTGTCTTTTTCGCCGGTGACATTGTCGATGAAGCCATTGGTGCCGAAGAAGAAGAGAAGATGGTCAGGCTGATGAAAGACATCAGGGCTCCCCTGGGCCTTTTTGCCTGTCCCGGTAACCATGAATACTATGGTGGACTGGAAAAAAATATCAGCTATCTGGAAAGAGCCGGAGTCCAGGAGCTGCTGGATAAAGCCCTCAAAATAGATGGTTCATTTTATGTTATTGGCAGAAAAGACCGGGCCGCCCTGAGGTTTGGTGATCGTCGGGCCAGCCTTCCGGCTATTATGGCGGCTGACCAGGTTGAGCCTTCTTTACCACTTATCGTTCTGGATCATCAACCGATTGGGCTGGAAGAAGCTGAACAGGCAGGCCTAGATCTTTTACTCTGCGGTCATACTCACGCCGGGCAGCTTTTTCCCCTTAATATAATTAACAAACTCATTTATGAGAAAAACTGGGGTTACCTGAAAAAAGGTCAAACTCATATTTATGTCACTTCTGGTGCCGGGACCTGGGGGCCAGCAGTTAGAACCGGTAGCCGGTCGGAGATTGTTCTGCTTGAATTGAGCTTCAGGCGGGTGGACGATAATTAAAGGATTATCTCAGAAACTCCCCGGGCTTTGTTTGCGGCTAGAAGCCTCATCATATTTTTTTATGACCTCCTCGGTTATATCCAGGGCAGGCCGAAAGTAAATGAGCCCGGAGGAAGACAGATCAAAGACCAGATCGTAACCTCTTTCTTTAACCAGCTCATCAACTATAGCCAGCATCTCGTCTCTCATCTTCTTGATCAATTTTGCTTTGAACTGATCAAATTCAATCGAGGAGTCCTGTTCATATTTCTTGTTTTCTGCTTCTTTTTTATCTATTTCTAGTTTCAACTGTCTTAAAGCTTCCTCATTCAAAGTCAATCTCTGACTGGCAAATTTATCCTGGAGGCTGTTTATTTCTTCCTGTCTCTGCTTCAGGCTGGCTTTTATTTCATTTTCCTTATCTTGAAGAAGAGCAATGACCTTCTGGCCCTGGGCTGAACGATCAAAAGCTTTCTGAGAATCGATAATAGCTACCTTTTGAGCTGACTGAGCAGTGGCTGTGGCCGCCAACAAGGCGCTAAATATTAAACCTAAAAATAATGAGCATCCGACTTTTAACACCGGGTAGGCTACTTTTCTTTTCATCTGGCTAGACCTCCTCTCCAATCTTTGATTGGGCTGCAGACGCAAGTTATTTATTTTAAAATTATCACTTCATTTTTTGATGAATTCTTTTAAAAATTCAGTTACCCGGTCCAGAGCTGCTTGTAGATAACCTGGCGGGCAGCCATAGCCCAGCCGCAGATGGTGGTCGAGTTCAAAATGGTCGCCGGGAACAAGTAGAACGTTTTTTTCTTTTAAAATTTTCTCAACCAGCCGGGTGGAATTGACCTCAGCATTGTAGGCCGTAAAAAGGATGGCCCCGGCCAGCGGTGGCTGATAATTGAACAGCCCATCGAAACTCTGCAGCCATTTTTCTAGAATGGGCAGATTGGTCCTGATGATGTTTCTGGTCCGTGCCAGGAGCCGAAGGCGCCTGTCTGGCTCCAGGGCACTGGTGGCCAGATGGTCGGTCAAAGCTGAAACTGAAATGGTGGTATAGTCATGATAAGTCCAGATCTTTTGAACCAGCTCTTCCGGTCCGGCCAGCCAGCCCAGTCTCAAGCCAGGTAACCCATAGGCTTTGGATAGACCGCCCACGACGGCCACTTTTTCGAGCTGGCCATAAAAAGATGGCGTTTCTTCTCCATTTATTTCTGCTCCACGGTAAACTTCATCGGCAATCAGCCAGGCTCCGACTTGTTTTACTCGTTCTATTATTTGCTGGCGGATAGCCGGTCTGAGGATTGAACCGGTCGGATTGTTGGGATTGGTCAAAATCACCAGTTTCGTTCCTGGAGTTATAACCCGGTCAATGTCCTCAGGCTCAGGCTGCCAGCCAAGTTCCTCTTTAAGCCATAAAGGTTCAACGTTCGCCCCAAAGGCCCTGGCCAGACCCCACATCTGAAGATAATTGGGCAACTCAAAAACCACTTTATCTCCAGGTTCAATGAGGCTCCACATCAGAAGAAAATTGGCTTCAGACGAACCGGCGGTAACCATGATCGACTCCGGATTGAGACCTGGATAAAGTCGAGCAATCTGCTGGCGCAGGGGAGGGGTGCCATTGGTCTGAGTATAGCCGAGCTCGACTTCAGTTAACTGCTGTATTTCCTCAGCTGACAGAAGCTCCTTCAGAGTCAAAGGATGAACGCCACTCTCCGATAAATTGTAATCGACCAGATTTTCCCAGAGTGATTGCATTCTTTCCATTTTAAAAACTTCAATTTTCATAATCTTTCCCCTTTCTGTTTATAATTTGATGATGGATTAAATTTCCACTTTGAACCAGCCTTTTAGGCCAAAACCAAAGATAATGGACAGTACAAAATAAGCTAGCAGCCAGTGAATTTTAAGACCGAAAAGATTTAATCTGGCTGAGGGATAGACAACTTCAATTTTTTTAATCTCAGCGTCCCGGGGAAGAGGCTTTTCTCCTGGATTGAGCAACTGCTCCCAGATATTCTGGTTCACTCTGATGGCCGATACCCGGGCCAGTTTAGATTGGGGCAGAGAGATGTCTTTGGCGTACTTTTGACCTCCATTTTTTATTACCAGCTGTCCGCCTCGAAGTTCAACTATTTTTAGCCGCCAGTTAACTTCGTTTTCATCGATAATCCTGAGAGGTGGAGAATCAACAATCACTCCTGCTGGTGCTTCTACTTCCAGGTTAAGACGGTCAACCTCAACTGCCTGATTGAACTCAACTTTGAGCAATAAGGTTTCACCCGGCTGTGGAACGTTGTAGCCAAACCAGAGATTCATCTGGGCCAGCAAAAGAAAGATGGGCAGAATCATCACCAGAAGCGGCTTGAGATTATAGGCCAGGTAGCGCAGATTGGCAGACAACAGCCTCTTCAGCCCGCCCAGAAATATGCCAAAATCATTTTGGAAAAGCCTTATTTCCAGCAGATAGCCTTTAATCAGATTTTTGGCCTCTTTTATACCGCTCTGATTAGAAGTTTTTTTATAGATAAAAAGCATAAGAATGGCGGTCAGGAGAGAAATGAAAATCATCCCTGCCCAGGGATTGAGGCCGGTAAAAGGCAGTAAAAAAACTTTTACCACCAATCCGACTGCTTGATTCAACCACCACATCTGGACTCAGAACAACCTTTTCAGGAAATATAGCCCAGCCCTTTTAATCTTTTTTTGATCTCTTCCTCTGAATCTGCTCCTTCAAACTGGCTGATTTCCTTTTCGAGAACATGGATGACAAATTCTTCTGGTGAGCTGTAACCAGCCACTTCTGCCACTTTTTCGATTTTTTTATAGAGCTCTTTGTCAAGTTTAACCTTAACCTTTTTACCCATTGCTCTGTCCGCTCCTTTCGTCGGTTCGGTTTATCGGTTTAAAAAATTGGCCGGCCGGTAACCTCGGGTGGGATTTTAATCCCGAATAAAGACAGAAGGCCGGCGGTTACATCCTGAAGTGCCGGGTCAGACAGTTTGACCGGCAGGTTACTGATCAAGCTCCCCGGGATGACTGCTGGTGAGGACATATGATCTCCACTCCATTTTTGCCGGTTGTCTTCAATCAATTCGCGAGGGAAATTACCCAGAGGCGAATTCCAGGAAATACGATAATTTCGGTTGAAACCCAGGATAATGTCTGGAGCTAAATCAACATAGGGCCCATGATAGACCTCACGGCTGATATAAGCTTTAAGAATGATTTTTTCGCCTGTTCTGGGATCAACCAGCTGTTCCAGCTGATTGGCCAGCTGGCGGGTGAGGCTCTCTCTTTCGGCCGGCTGGACAATTCCCTGGCTTTCCCGTCCTTTCAGGTTCAAATAGAGGGCATTGAGGCCAACGCCATAGGCTTTAGTCCTTGCCCAGTCTGTTTGCTGAAATAGTGTCACTTCCTCTGGCCGGCTGCCGGGCAGAAGATAATGATAACCATTTTCGAGCAGCCAGGTATTAAGATTGAAACCCCAGCGATATGGGTTAAAGCCATGATCAGACATAACTATAACTGCTGTCTGGCTGTCTATTTTTCCCAGGCACATCTCGAGAACTTTATCCATCTCTTCGTATGTTTGGGGAATAACCGGAGCAAATTCAGAAGCCAGCTTTTCTTCATACGCTGGGTGGTCTTTGTCTAAAAAACGGTAAAACATATGCTGTCTTTGATCGGTATTGGAAAAATAATAAAATAGAAGACCCGACCTGAAATTTCTCAATTCATCTTCGAGGATAGCTACACTTTCCTGATAAACTAATTCATCCTGGGTCAGGAATTCATTTTCATCCAGCACCTCATTTTCGAGAGCGGCGGTATCAGCTGGCAACCCTTTGGTAAAAAATGGTCCGAATTTTCTGGCCAGTTCCTTAGAATAGCTGTCGGGCGTTGACAGGGGAAGAGCCGGGTCGGCCGGATCAATATTAATAGGGCTGACATAGAGTTTGAATTTTGGCCTGACCTCCTTGAGGTAAAAAAGGCAGATACCGCTAACTCCCTGGCCCGGGATAAAATCAAATTTGATTTTCTTCCAGCCGCTCCATTCTTTTTCTTTCAATATGAATTCCTGATTCTGGTAAGCAATTTTAGCCACCGGATGGACAGGGTCAATAAAGACCTTAAAATCTACAAAAGTTTCCGGGTTGCCTTTTTTAAAAGGATTATTTGGCCCAGGGATTCTGGATTCAACCCGATTGCCGATAACGAAGACATCATGCACCCGACCGCCACCGCCGTATTCTTCAGTGATTGTTTTATATTCATTGGTATAAAAATTAAATAGTCCATAATAGCCTTTAAGATCCGGGGTACCCATGCCAGAAAAGGTTTTTTGTTTACTCTCCACAGGCGGATAATTGGAGGGGATTTTAAAGATGGTAGCCGGAATATCATAATCTTCGAGAATTTGCCAGAAAGCACGGCCGCGGCGCAGGTTGTTAATTTTCCCTCCGGACAGAGGCAAAATCAGATCGCCCAGCTTGATTTCATGCTTTCCCGGCAGCGATTCCGAAGCGGAAAAGACAGGCATGTAATTTCTGGGGTCGCGGTGGACAAAATCAAAAATAGCATGCCCGCCTGGATCAGTTCCGGTAATAAAGTTAGCCCAGGCTACCGGGCTCTGAGGGGGAATGCTGGAGCCAAGAGGAAGGAAGCTACCTGAAGCAGCCAGTTTCTTAAAATTTGGCAGCCGGTTGTCCTTCATCAGCTCAGCGGTTAAAATCGGATCCAGTCCATCAAAGCCCAGAACCAGCACCTTTCTGGCTGTCTGGCGGCGGCCCTTAGTGGTAAGAAAGCCAGTTTTGGGGAAAAAAGCCAAGCCGGCTGAGGTACTCAGAATAAGTTCAAGAAAACGGCGCCGGCTCAGGCCGCTATCTTCTTTTTCTTTTGTCATTATTTTTGGCCTTTTTTGGTTTCTGCTCTTCTTGTTTTATTCTACCATTTTTATCAGTTTTTTCCGAAGCCGGCCGTAAGCCGTCAGACAGAAAAGATTGGCCATCAAAGTATTTTGGCTGCTCCAGGCCAAATAAATCAAGAACGGTCGGAGCAATATCCATAATCGAAGGCCGGTCGACCGCAAACTTAAAATTGGAAAAAAATACGCCCGGGACCAGCTCCGGATCGAGGCAGTGATCGCCGCTCCAGGCCTTAAGGTTATCCTCAATAACTGTCTCGTTGACCCGTCCGGTAACCGAATCCCAGGAAGCGCGATAGCCTTCATTATAAGCGACAATTAAATCAGGTGCTTCGTGACGATAAGGTCCATTATAGATTTTCTCGGTATCAATCAAACGATTAACAGCCGGCCGACCGAGATCTTTATCCTTCAGACCGGATAACTTTTCGGTCAGCTCCTGTTTTAAATTCCGATATTCATCTCCGGGCTCAACTATACCCTGAGCCTCCCGCCCCTTGAGGTTAATATAAATGCCGGCCAGGCCCAGGCCGTAGGCTCTGGTCCTGGTCCAGTCCACCTGCTTGAACCATTCTTCGCTCGAAGTGGCCCCATCTTTTAAATGAAGATAGCCGTTAAGATATAGCCAGGAGTTAAGGTTTACCCCCCGGCGGAAAGATTTAAAGCCATGATCAGACATGATAATTAAACAGGTCCGGTCATTACATTGTTCGAGCACCTGGCCAGCCAGAGCGTCCAGTTTCTTGTAGAGGGTTTCGATGACAGTGGCTCCATCTTTAAGATGAGCAGTGGTGCGAAGAGCTGGATGGGATTTATCCAGATAGCGGAAAAACATATGCTGCAGACTGTCAGAGGTTTCAAACCAGCAGGCCACCAGTCCTTTTCTTGTTCTGGACAGGGCATTGAACAGAATTTTCTCTGTTTCCTGGTGGAAGGAATAAGCCAGATCTAAAAAGGCCTGTTCTGGCAGAACGCCTTCATTAAGAGCCCAGGTATCATTAGCTTCACCCAGGGTGACATAGCTGCCCAGCAACTTGGCCAGGTAAGAGGAATAAATAAATGGATGAGAAACAGGCAGGGCGGGTTTTTCCGGATCAATATTGAGAGGGGTTATATACAGTTCAAAATGAGGACTGGTACTCAGGAGATAAAACCTGGCAATAGCTCTGACTTTGACTCCGAGTCCAGCCGGAAAACTGAGCTTAATCCACGGTGAAAAAATGCCCTTCTGCAGTTTAAATCTCTGACCGGAAACTTCCACCTCGACCTGTTCAGGGTCGTTATCAAACCTGATCAGCATCGGTATTTTTATTTCCTCAGGCTTGGCCAGCAGAGAATTTTCTGGACCGGAAATAAAAGTCCTGATCAGATTGCCCTGGCGTTCGACCAGCAGGCTTTCCCCGCCTTCCTTCTTTTTGATCCTGTCCGGATTGGTGGTATAAAAAAGAAAAGTTCCCTGGGAGCCTTTCAGGTCTGGCAGGCACATGCCCGATAAAAGATGACCGGAAAATTTTTCAGGTGGGAAAGTAATGGGGATGCGGAGAATGGTCGAAAAAATTCCTTCCTGACCGAGGATCTTCCAGAAGGGCTGGCTTTTCCTGAGCAACTTTATTTCGGGGCGGCCTAAAGGGAGCCGGTATTTACCCAGCTTCAGATATTTTGAGGGTGGACCAATCCGGGCTGAAGACAAATCGGGGAGATAGGTTTTAGGATTGCGGCTCAAAAAATCAAAGATATTGTGCTTCGATGGCTCACAACCGGTCATAAACGATGACCAGGCAACCGGAGAAATGGCTGGAGTCGTCGTTCTGAGCCTCTTAAAGGTCCCCTGTTTCTTCAGCTGGCTTAAAACAGGCAATTTGCCTTCGGCCATATACTTTTCGGCTAAATCGGGGTCCAGACCGTCATAACCTAAAATGATAACTTTATCCACGCGGCTGTTCTGGTAGGCCTTCTGACCTCGCAGCTGGCGAAAAAACCAGCGGAAAGGCCAGGAAAGAATAGAAAAAAAGGCCAGAAAAAAAGTCAGAAAAAAGATCAGGAAAGAAGACAGAAAGGCAAATCCTGCTCCCGGCCCGATATAGGCTGAGGCAGCCGTAGTCAGGATAAGCACCAGGGAAAAAAGTGGATAAATCCTTTTTAGTATCGAGTGAAAAAGCCGGGCTGCCCTTTGCCTCATTTAACCTTTTTCATGATCAAGCTGGCGATATCCTGAATGGCCAGATCTGGGCCGTAATCCTCAGCTGCCCAGAAAAATGCGTCGTCCCAGGTATGCATACCCTGTAAATAGCTGCGGCCGAAAATTTCCTTTTTCCTGATAGAACCCTTTAAATCAAAACCAGGTTCGGACAGAACAATCAGGTCAGGCCCAAGGGAGGTGTATTTTCCCTTATAAATTTCTTCTGATTTAAATACCTGGCGAATGACCTTCTGGCCGTTGTATTCCAGCTGGAGTAATTTCTGGGCGATTTCTGATTTTAGCTCCTTCTTCTGGCTGCGGGCGACATGTCCGGCTGGAAACTTGTTTTCGAGGTTAAGATAGATGCGGTTGGGATCAAGGGCAAAAGCTACTGACTCGGGCGAGATATCGTTCAGACTTCGGGGAGTTGGGGTGGTAAAAGACAGGTAGCCTTCTTTTTCCAGCCAGGCATTAAGATAAACTTCCTGAATGATACCGGTAAAGCCATGATCAGAAAGGATAAAAAGGCTATCCTCGCTCTCATTTAATTTTTTAAAACTGGCGATGATCTTGGCGATGATCCGGTCAACCTGCTGATAGAAATCGAGAAAAGCCTGATGAGCAGGGTGAGATTTATCCTCATAGGCTGACCACAGAAAGTGATGAAGGCGGTCAGTACCGGTAATGACAAATTCAAAAAAATCCCAGTCCTGGTCCCAGAAATAATTCAGAGCTTTTTGATGACTGGCCATGGTCTTGGATAGCTCGGGCCAGAGTAGAGCCGGATTTTCCGCCACTTTACTGCTGTCCACATCTATTTGATAGCCCATTTGCTCCAGAATGGTGAACAATGATGGCGGATAGACCGATCGCGACAGATCAACTGCTACGAAACCAGAGACCATGACCCCGTTAATGCGGCGAGCGGGGTAAGTAGAGGGTTGATTGATAACGATACTTTTATAACCTTCCTCCGCCAGAAGATCCCATAGAGTGTCAACCTTGACGTCCAGAAAATTGGGGAGGCGGAGGTCATAGCTACCAGGTTTAAAATCAAGGAAGCCAAAAATGCCGTGAGTTCCGGGGTTGGTGCCGGTCATAAAATTTGTCCAGGAAACAGCCGAAATTTCAGGCAAGCTTGCTTTCATCTGGTGCAGATGTCCGCTATCTATAAGACGGGCGACAGTACTCATCAGCCCGGTGCTGGCCAGGTCAAGGAGCAGAGAATAAGGAACACCATCCAGACCAATAACACAGATTTTTTTCTTGCTCTTAGTCTTCTTAAAAATCGGCATTGCTCTGTTTATTATAACACCAGAGCTCTGGCTGTCAATTTTGGAGCTTTAAATTTCGAGATAACTAGCTGATAATGAATCAGTTATGCTAAAAAAGCCTGATCTTAGCCAGCCTGTTCTCCAGCTGCCTTCAGGACCTGTTCGAGGTAGACTTCCTCCGGTACAGCCCCTTCCAGGCTAATAGTTTCATTGAAAATGGACTTGGGAACACCCATGACCTCATATTTCTGGGTTAATTCAGGAAATTCAGCAGCTTCGATCATCGAGGCCGTGATCAGGGGCGATTCGAGAGCCATCTGGTGAGCCAGGCGAACAGCCATTGGACAGTAAGGACAGGTGGGAGTGACGAAGACCTGAATATCGACTTCTTTCTTCAGCTTTTTTAACGCTTCTCTGGTAGCCGGACTGAGTTCGGTCTGCCCTCGGCTGGCATCAACAATGGCCTCCAGCAAACTCATGTATTCATAACCGGAAGGAATACCGAAAAATCTTATGCCGGTGTCAATCTCGGTCTTGATGATGATAGCTGGAATCTTGTCCAGACGATATTCAGCTGCTCTGGCTGCCTCTTTTTTAAAATCGTAAACCGTCAATTTGATCCTGTCAGACAAGCTGCTCAATTCTTCCAGCAGCTGCTTGATCTCGGGGCAGTACTGGCAATCGGTTGAAACCGGCTGGCCTGGAACAATTAGCGGGCTTTTTTCTTCCATAAAAAAAATCAGTTCGACCGGGTTGACCAGTTCTTCTGCAAACTTTTTACGGGTGAAGTCTCTGACTTCTTCATTCAGCATTTCCATTTATTTCTCCTTTAATCTACGTGACAGATTTAAATAATCTACAGTAATCCTATAATAATACTATAGAATTGGCAAGATGACAATTTACCATCTGGTCGAAGCCAGTCGCCAAATTGACTTTCTTGCTGCTTAAGCATAAATTAAAGCTTAATTTATCTTAACCTGAAAACAAGAAAAAGTAAAATGAAGCGAACAAAACAACTGATCGATTATCTGGGCAGAGAATATGAAAAGAAGACCGTTAAAAGTCGCTTGATGTTCAAAAGAGCGACTAAGGTCATGGTCAGAGGCGGTAGCCACAGCCTCAGGCTCTGGAAGCCGTACCCTTTTTTCCCCGCCTCAGCTCACGGTTCAACAGTGACCGATCTGGACGGACAGACTTACCTTGATTACTGGCAGGGACATTATGCCAATTTACTGGGGCATAATCCTGAAGTTATAAGACAGGAAATGGAGCCCTACCTGGCCGCCGGCAGTCTTCATACCGGTTTTGAAAGTTCTGCTCAAATCGAACTGGCAGAAAGGATCCTGGCCAGTTTAGGGCAGCCAGGCCTGAAAATCAGATTCACCACTTCCGGTACCCTGGCTTCAACCTATGCGGTCATGCTGGCCATGGGTTATACCGGTCGTCATTATGTGTTGAAAATTGGAGGTGGCTGGCATGGCTCCACGCCTTACCTCTTAAAAGGGGTTAAGTTTCATCCGGGCCGTGGTTTCAGTCAGGTAGACTCGGCCGGTCTGCCGCCTGAGTTTGCCCGGCACATTATCATCACGAGGTTTAATGATCCCGACCATCTGGAAAAAACCTTTAAGAAATATGGCTCAAAACTGGCTGCTTTTATTTTAGAGCCGTTCATTGGGGTTGGCGGCTTTCTTTTCTGCTCACCTGAGTATCTGCGGCTGGCCAGAAAGCTGGCTGATGACTATGGAGTGGTTTTAATATTTGATGAAGTTATCTCGGGCTTCAGGTTCTGTCCCTCCGGGCTGCAGAGGCTTTATGGAGTAAAACCTGACCTGTCCCTTTTTGGTAAACTGATTGGCGGAGGAGAGGCAGTAGCAGCGGTAGTGGGGCGGACCAGGATCATGGAGAATTGTGAGCGAGCCGGGGTCAGTGGACTGCGCGTTAACTTTGAAGGCGGGACTTTCTCAGCCCATGAAGAATATATGCGAGCCGGTCTGGCCATGCTCAGCTATCTTAGCAGCCATGAAAAAGAAATATATCCGAGAATCGGGCAATTAGCGACCAGCTTAAGACAGGGTATTGAAGGGGCCTTTGCCGCTGAAGGACTGAAAGTGGTCTGCACCGGTGGTGGACACATAGCTGTTAACGGCAGTTCCTTTTTTATGGTCAATTTTCCTGAAAAAGACAATATCAGTTATTCCTATCCGGAGGATATCTGGGATCCGGCCAGATCGGATGTTTTCCTGCGGGAAGAAGCTTTAAAACTGGCCTTGTTGATTAATGGAGTACATGTTGTTCATGGTGGTGGCTGTCTGTCCACCGCCCATACTGAAGAAGACCTTGAAAAAACCATCGAAGCTTATCAACAGGCCGCCAGGATTTTCAAGAAATTCTGGTAAATAACTGGTTGGCAGGCAAATAAGTAAGTGACTGTTCAGGAAATTAAATTCGCTGTTTAGATTTTTTCCATCCGAAAGAGATAGGAACCAGAATCAAGCCAGAAAACAGGCTGCTCATTAATATCTTCCCGGGAAATACCATCGTCATTTTCCCGGTTGACATAGGTTCCCTGATCCCAGAGGATAAGCTCTTTTTCTTTATGCTCTGAAATCCGAAATTCAGACCAGAGGACAGGCAGAAAGAGCCTGGCCCGGCTGCCAGTCGGGATTTCTAATTCAAGGTTGAAAATAGAATCTGATTTTTGCCAGAAAACAGAAATTTCTCCCCGGATAGTGGCCAGCCTGGCCTGTACCTGATCTATTTCTTCAGGCACAAACGGTTTTATCTTAAAGGCGCTCCAGCCAGGCTCGATCAGTTCCAGGCCCGCCAGATTTTTATAAAACCAGGCATCGACACTGCCGAACATGATATGGTTATGGGAGTTCATTCCCGGGCCGGTCAGTTTTTCCCATCTTTCCCATAAGGTAGTTGCTCCCTCTTTGAGCATATAACCCCAGCCCGGATAGCTTTCCTGGAGAATTATTTTCAGAGCCACATCCTGGCGGTTAAACCTGCTCAGGACATCAAGCAAGAAGCGGGTGCCCAGCAAACCGGTGTCCAGGTGATAATCATGATGACTGATAATGGAGGTGAGTAAACTCTCCAGGACTTTATCCGTGTCTTCTGGAGGAACCAGGTCGAGGTATAGAGGCAAAATATTAGCTGTCTGGTCAGGCAGCCGGTCAATCGGACCCTGTCTCAGGGCTTTATACTGACCGTTTCCCAGAAAAGCCCGGTTAAAAGCGCTTTTTATCTGGGAAGCGAGTTCTTTATATTCGCGGCTTTCGGTCTGACGTCCAAGTCGTTCGCAGATGTCTGAAAACAGGAGGACATCATGGTAGTAAAAGCAGGTGGAAACCAGATCGAGCGGGGTTTTCTTGGCGACCAGGCTGCCTGGCTGACACCAATCACCATATTTGCCCAATCCGGTTAAGAGGTGACCACTGGCTTTTTGTTTTAGAAAATCAAGGTAATTTTTCAGGCCCTGGTAGTGTTTCTGAAGTATTTCCCGATCGCCATAAAACATATAAATCTGCCAGCAGAGGCTGATATAGGCTGAACCCCAGGCTGGATCGGCCGGATAGACAGAAGAATTGTAAGGAGGTACAAAATCCGGCAAACTGCCGTCCTCTTTCTGGGCCAGCCTGATAAGCTGCAGGAAGTGCTGGTAAAAAGCAGATAGATCAAAATTAAAGCAGGCTTCTTCCATAGTCATAGCAGCATCAGCCAACCAGCCATGACGCTCATCTCTCTGGGGGCAGTCAGTGGGAATACTCATCAGGTTGGACCGCTGGCTGGCCACAACGCATTTATGGATGCTGTTAATCAAAGGATTCGAACATTCGAAGTGACCAACAGGTTCAACGGCGGAATGAACGAAGCGGGCCTCAAGAGTATCTGCGGTTGGTTCTCCCGGGAAGCCAGTCAGCTCGACGTATCTGAAACCGTGGTAGGTGAATCTTGGCTCATAGATTTCCTCCCCCTGGCCGTTTAGAACAACAATATCTGTGGCTCGGGCCTGATCATTGGTAGCAGTGTTTAAGCTGCCATCGGGCAGCAGAAGCTCACCGAATCTCAAACGAATTTCTGTCCCCTCAGGTCCTCTGGCTTTTAATTTAGCCCAGCCAGAAATGTTCTGGCCAAAATCAAAAATATAGACACCCGGTTGCGGTGAACTTATTTTTTTAGGCTTGAGTTTCTCTATTATTTTAATTGGCGGGATATCCTGGGCGATAAGCGGCGGCCCTTTTACCTCCACCACTTTTTCCCAGTTCTCATCATCGAATCCGGCCAGATTCCAGCCTGGCTGTTCCAGGCGGCGGTCGTAATTTTCGCCGAAATAAAGACCATTTTCGCGAAGTGGCCCGGAAGAGGCTTTCCAGCTGCGGTCACTGGAGATCAGATCATAGCCACCTCCAGCATAATAAATCTCCATTTTAAAAATAAGTTTGGGGCAATCATAGCCGTATTTCTTAATATGCCGGCCATTGCCCAGAATGACACCGATAGCGTTTTGAGCACGAATTAAGTTAGTAACCTCGTAAACGGAATAATAAGCAATCTGCTGGTAATCAGACCAACATGGGTCGAGCACCCGTTCACCAACTCTCTCACCATTAATATAAAGCTCATAGTGGCCCAATCCGCAGATATAAATTGTGGCCCGGTTGGCTGGCCCGGGGCTGGAAAATTCCTTTCTCAGATAGATAGCTTTGTACTCAAGATCAGGCTGTTCTTCCTGGCCAAGAAGAATTGTTTTCTGGCCATTATAACTTTCCGGTTGAGGACTGGTGATCCAGCTAGCCTTAAATTTTGTACTCCCCATAAAGCCGGTAGATAGAGAAGATATATCGCTGTAAGGACTGACCTCGCCAGCCGAGTTCCACCAGCGAACGCGCCAGTAATATTTCTGGCAGCTCAGCAGTTCCTCTCCATCATAGGGAATGCGGCTGCTGGCGCTTGATTCTACCCGGCCGCTGTCCCATAAATCGCCGATTTCGCGCTCGACAAGTTCAGGTTCAGAAGACAGGATAATCTGATAGGCAGTTTGCCCGTCTCCCCGGTAGTTGCCTTTGACCTGCCAGAAAAATTTTGGCCGGGGATGGTCAACAATGACTTCCTCTTTTAAATATTCTACCTTGAGATTAAATGGTGCTTGAAGACTCATTCTTGGCTCCAATTCCAATCATCTTATCAATTTCAGGCTTCAGCCTCAGCCAGAAAATAATCAGCTACATTAAGGCCGTATTCATCCGGATTGATTTCTTTGACAATAGTTCTTTTGTATTTTCTGTTCTCGAGGTCGATTTCTGTTAAATCCACCAGCTCGCCATCAATCTTGTTTCCAGCAGCATCAACAATGATTTTGACTCTTGGTCTGAGGAGAAATTTCAATTCCTGGTTGACAGCTGTGACCAGTCCGATTTCTCCGGTATTGAGCAGTACTACTGACCCCACCGGGAAAATGCCCATCATCTGAACAAAAGCCTTCAGAATAACCGGGTTGAATTCTGTTCCGCCTTGCTCGAGCATCAGGCTCAGCGCTTCAGCCCGGGTAAAAACCTTTTTACGGTAGACTCTTTTGGTAGTAATAGCATCAAAAAAATCACAGACCTTGACGATCCGGCTGTAAAGATTTACGTCTTGTTTGATTTTAAAGTGAGGATAACCGCTTAGATCTTCTTTGATATGATGCTCCATGGCTACGTGGATGGCTGAAATAGGCAGCCGTCTGAACTCTTTTAGCTGGACAAGTTTTTCCGCACCCTGGTGGGGATGGAGCTCCATTATTTTTCTTTCTTCTTCGGTTAGTTGGCCCGGTTTATTCAATATTTCGAGTGGTGTCTCAATTTTCCCCAGATCATGGAAAAAAGCGGCCAGCCCCAGATCGACCAGTTCCACCCGGCTGAGTCCCAGTCTTCGGCCCAGAGCGATGGCCAGCAGGCTGACATTGACCGAATGATTGAGGGTATATTCATCGTGATTTTTGATGTTGGTCAGGCCGAGCAGAAAGGATTCATTATCTATGAGGTGATTAAAGATAGATTGAATCAAACGCCTGGTGGTATTAAGCCTGATCTTTTCATTGTCTTTTTGCCGCTCAGAAATTTCCCGCAAATGAAGAATACTTAAAAAATACAGCCGGGCTGAACTTTTTTCCGGACTGAGCAATCTTTCTGATGCCTGCATCTTTTCCAGGGTCAGCCCGGTGATTTGATTGTCCTGCAGTTCAGCCTGAATAGCCTCGTAAGGCTGCGCTTCGGTTCTTTTCTGGCAGAGTATGGCCAGGGCTCTGGTCAGCTCCTGGCGGCCGATATCAGGTGAAAATTCCAATTGTCCTATTTCACGTTTTCTAAATTCCTCCAGCAAAAATTTGAAAATGTGGTAATTACCCAGCGAGAATTTTAGACGCTGCTGATTAAAGAAAATTGATTCCTGCTTAATTCTGAACTTTACCTCAGGCTCAGCTGCTTTGAGCCGGTTGAGGTCTTCCATGAGAAGGGTGGTCTGTTCTTCAATGAGCTCGTTATTTTCAGCATAAAGTTTAAGGATTTTAAAGACAATATAAAACCTGGTCAGAAAATTAATAGCCAGCTTTTGAATCGGAAGGCCTGTCTCACCTGATTCAGCCTGTTTTTCCTCTTCTTCCGTTTTTTCCTTTTCTTCTATCATTTTGACCTCAAGAATTTTTTAGAGCCAGCCGGACCAGGGCTTCAGCCGAGGCTTCCCGCACCTGGCGGTTAAAGAAGTGTTCTCCGCGCCGCAGCAGGTCAATGGCTTCTTTTGAGCCCATCTTTTCCAGACCGGCTACAGCACAGATCTTCAACTCAGTCGTACTTCGACGCCATGATTTTTTTAAAAATATCTTTTTGAGAAACTTAAAAGCTTCCTCGCTTTTTGTCCGGCCAAGAAACTCAAACAGAGCCTTTTTTTCTTCAAAGCTTCTGGCTCTGAATTTAGGGGTGAAGACCTCGGCCATCAGCTGACCAAGGCGGGAAGTATCGCCGAGAAACTTCAAATTGGTGGTAGCTTTTAATCTGACTTCCTGGTCCTTATCATTCATGAAGGCCATCAGGATTTTGTTAGCCAGCTCATCATTAAACGAGGCCAGTGCTTCCACCGCTTTGAGCTTCAACTCCCGGCTGCTCATGGCCAGAAAAGAAGTGAAATAAGGAATGATTTTTTTAGCTGGCTGTTTTTCCATCAGGTCGATAAGGGCCGAGGTCAACTGTGGTTTTTGCTCATCCAGCTGAGAAGCAACCAACCCCGGGTCGGTTGCCATTTTTTCCTGAAAAAATCCTCTAACCAGATTTCTGAAAGCCTGATTTTCAACTTTTTCATACATTTCTGCCAGGAAAGGAACGGCTGCCTCCTCAAACTGAACCAGATATTCATACAGAGCTTCATAATTTAGTTGAACCTTATTGTCAACGAGTTTTCTGATTTCATCCAGAATTTTTAAATCAGCTGTTCTGGCCAGAAAAGCATCCAGCTGACTGGGGCGATCATCTGGACTGGAGGCCAGCAGCGTCCGTAATTCCTTGATTTTTCGATTCAAAATAATTGGAATATTAAAATGACCATTTTTGATATTTTCGAGATAGAAATCTTCCAGGATATTGAGGTTGGTCTCAAATTGTTTCTCATTGTCTTCAAGAGCCATAATCTCCAGCATCAGATTTATAAATTCTTCTTCAGGCGATAGTTTTCTATTTCTTTCAAGCAAACGATTGAGCTGGCTAAGTTCTTCTTCAGTTAACTGCAGGGAGACCGGTAATTTTACCGCCAGATTAGCTGGCTGATCAACCTGGCCAGTGCCTGTACCGCTTTCTGCTCCCTCAGCTTCAAAGGCAAAGTTCTGCTGCCAGTTTTCAGGTAGCTCAGGCACTTCTTCATCGACGAAAGCATTGATCGCCTGCTTTTCTTCGGGCCTTAATTCTAAGCGTCCGGAAAAAAGTTGCTGGCGGTCAACCTTAATATCCACAACTTTCCCGGCCAGCTCCTGAGGGATAACTTGCAGGCCACGTTTCGAAAGGCTTTCGGTTCTTTCTTCCAGGATACGGCTTTCTATGAATTCTTCGGGTGCATAGTACTGAAGATTCGGAAAATCCTTGAGCCAGAGGGCATTAACCACATCTGATTCATCTGTCGGCTTGGCTGATTCAGTTCTGATGATGTCCAGGAAATCACTTATTTCCTCGTCATCCATTCCCTGGTAAAAAGCCAGCAGACGCAGGCCGTCCTTAAAGAAAAAAAATGGCAGACTTTTGCTGGAAATCTCATCCTGATAGACCAGTTTATCCTGGTAATAAAAGCCAAACTCGCTGATACTCAGTTCGAGTCTCTGGTAATTGTCGAGAAAGGTCTTTAGCTTGGAGATAAAATCCTGACGGAAATGAATAGCAGAAGCATGCTCGGGCGGGAAAATTTTAAGAGCCGAGATAGTATTGGCGAGAGATAAAACCAGTTCTTTGACCTTCTGGACCGCCTGGGGATCGGCTTTTTCTTCCCCAACCGCCTTGGCCGGTTTTGTGTCTTCAGGCAGCATAATAATTAACCTTTGCTCGATTAGTTTAATCCACCAGGGAGCTCTCAGTCAAACCCTGCTGTTTCTGACTGAATCTTAAACCCTTATTTGACTGCCGCTCTGTTCAGGCCTATTTTCAGCAGTCGGACCTGCGGGCAGGTTTCAATTTCTTTTACACAGGACAGCCTTTTCATATTCTTTGATTTTCTCCAGCCACTGGTTTTCCAGAGGAACCTGATGCGTCAAGCAATAATAGTCCCAGACTGAGCCAAAAGGTAAATCCCGGGCGTATTGTCGCCAGTAAAGCTTTCCGAGATTATCTCCTTTAAGTTCAGCTTCCTCCAGCTGCTTTTTAGGCAGAAGGAGCGCCCTGAGCAAACTCCGGATGACCGCCCTGGCTCCCAGAACCCAGGCTCCAACCCGATTCATGGAGGCATCAAAATAATCCAGGGCCAGATGTATTCTATCCGGATTGGGAACAGCCACTATTTCTTCGCTCAGGGCTTCCAGTTCGTCATTCAGCAGAACGACGTGGTCTGAATCCCATCTAACACCCCGACTGAGGTGAAGAAGTAACTCCCCACCGCCGGTCATGATGGCTGAAATCTTATCGGCTATAGATTCAGTCGGATGAAAATGACCGAGATCCAGGCAAACCATCTTGCCCTTTTTCAGGGCATAGGTCAGGTAAAATTCGTGAGAACCGACGACGTAAGCTTCACTGCCCAAACCAAACAGCTTGCTCTCCAGAGAATCTTTGAGTTGGGTCTGGCTGTATTCAGTTTCAAATATTTCCTCAAGGGACTCAAAAAGTAAGCGACGGTAAAGCCAGCGGTTAGACGGCCAGTCTTTCAGTCCGTCTGGAATCCAGAGATTGTGGATAGAGCAAGATTTGAGCTCACGTCCGAAAAAGGCCGCTATCTTGCGACAGGCCTTAACGTGTTCTACCCAGAATTTTCTGATTTCTTTTCCGGGATGACTCAGGGTCAACCCGCTGGCTGCCCGGGGATGAGCAAAGCAGGTGGCATTAAAGTCGAGCTTCAAATCGTGGACTTTAGCCCAATCCAGCCAACCCCGAAAATGGCCTGGTTCATACTCATTCCTTTCAACAGGGCCATCAAATTCCCCGTAAATAGAATGAAGATTAAGACGATGGCGCCCGGGGATTAAAGATAGGGCCTTCTCCAGATCCTGTCTGAGCTCCTCTACATTTCTTGGTCTGCCAGGATAATTACCGGTAACCTGTAAACCCGAACCGCTTAGCTCTGAGGTGGCCTGTTCAAAGCCTCTAAGATCATCCCCCTGCCAGCAGTGAATGGACAGCTGATAAGCTTCGAGCTTTTGCAAAGCCTCATCAGCCTTGACTCCTGTTTCGGCCAGTATCTCCCTGGCTTCGTTATATTTTTTTTCGACTGAAGCGTTATCCATTACTTCAACCCTCCTGCCTAATAGTTCTTATAATTTTGACTGCCTGCTGTCAAGGAAGTAAAGAGCCGGCCTGCTGTCGAGCCTCCGCCAGCCTGGCTTTAAACTCAGCCCGGGCTTTTTCCCATATTTCTGGTGAGTGTGGTCTGAATTCCTTTATATCAAATGATTGTCTGACGGTCTCCCTGATTTCCAGACGGTTTTTAAGCTGACCGAAAGCCAGAGCCTGGGTCAGAATATTCCCGATGCAAGAAGCTTCTTCCGGTCCGGCTAAAACCAGCCTGCCAGTTGCCTCAGCTGTGAATTGATTCAAAAGATCATTTTTTGAGCCACCACCTATGATATGGACCACCCTGAAATTCTGGCCGGTCAGAGCTTCCAGTTCATCAATTACCAGCCTGTATTTCAAGGCCAGGTTTTCTAAAATGGCTCGCGTCATTTCTCCCGGGTCTTCGGGGGCAGTCTGGCCAGTCTGGCGGGCATAGTCGGCTAGTGCCTCGACCATATTGGTCGGATTCAGGAAAAGCGGATCATCAGGATCGAAAAAAAGGGCAAAGGGCCTGGCCTTTTCAGCCATTTCGGTCAACTGCTTATAAGTCAAATCCTTCTGACGGCACCAGATTTTCCGACACTGTTGAAGAAGCCACAGCCCGTTGACATTCTTAAGAAACCGAATGGTATTGCCCAGGCCGCTTTCATTGGTAAAATTAGCCCGGAAAGATCGCTCATTGATGACCGGTTGATCCAGTTCAACTCCGACCAGTGACCAGGTACCAGAACTGATATAAACCCAGCTATCTCCCTGAGCGGGGACGGCGGCGACAGCAGAAGCTGTATCATGGCCAGCCACCTGAACAACGGTCAGCTCAGGCAGCCCTTCTGCTAACAGCCAGGAGGAGAGCCCGCCAAGAATTTGCCCTGGCTGATTTATTTCGGGTAATAGCTGACTTCGAATTCCTATCCGCTCCAGAAGCCCGGGCAACCACTGACGGTTGATGGGCGACAATAGCTGGGAGGTAGAAGCAATGGTCAGATCAGTAACTTTATTGCCAGTTAAAAGGAAGTTGAGCAGGTCAGGCATAAAAAGTATCTTTTCAGCCAGCTCCAACCAGCCAGGATTTTCCTTCTGCAGGGCATAAAGCTGAAAAAGAGTATTAAAAGGCAGTAATTGAATACCGGTCAGGTAGTAAAGTTCATTTCCTGAGAATTCCTGCAGATAGTTTTTAGCTGCTTCGGGAAAGATTTTATCCCGATAGCAAAAGGGCAGGCCAACAATATGCCCGCTTTTATCTATCAGACCGAAATCAACTCCCCAGGTATCAATGCCCAGGCTGTTAAGTCGAAAATCCTGCTGCTTGAGGTTTTCCAGAACCAGCCGTATTTGCTCAAACAAGTGGTAAACATCCCAGTGAAGATGCCGCTGGCAGTTAATCGAGCGAGTAGGAAAGCGATGAAGCTCGGTCAGCTGGATTCTCCCGCTGTCTAAGCTACCCAGCATGGCCCGGCCACTTTCTGCCCCGAGGTCAAAAGCCAGATAATGTTCAGCCGTCATCAGTATTTTCCTTTTAAGCCTGGTGCTAACTACTTTAATATATAAAAAACTGGTCAGAATTGACAGACTCTTTATCTCCTGAAATGACTTTCTTTTATCAGCTTTTACAAGTGATATAATGATGACAGCTAAAACTTTTTTGAGCTAAAATAAACCTAAAAGAGATCATGACCAGAGGGCAGGCAGATGGACCTCGATGGACTAAAAGAACAATTAAGAAAAAAAGCGGCCAAACAAGGACAAACAGATAAAGTTAAAGAGCTGTGGAAGAATCTGGAATCACAGAAAGCTCTCAGCACTAAGGAGAAATTAGAAAAACTGCTGGCCCTTTCCAGACAGAACAAGCTAGAAAGCAAAGCAGCCAGTGATAAAGTTGGAGCTGAGTGCGTCTCTCGCTCGCCCCATCAGCCCTACCTGGTTCTTGAAAATAATTTCAATCTCAATTCGAGCTATGGGCAGATCCCTATTTCTCTTGGCCTGAACATACCCGGACGGGTCCTTTATCTTTTAAGCCGGGATGAAGCCTTTAAAGATCTCTCTCTGGCCGAAGCTGTGTTTATTGATCTGGAAACAACCGGTCTGGCCGGGGGAACCGGTACCATACCTTTTCTCATTGGCCTGGGCTTTTTCGACGGAGAGGCTTTTAAAGTCGTTCAATTTTTTCTGAATGACCTGGCTTCAGAATTTAAGATGCTCGGAGAACTGCTGGACCTTCTTTCTGACCGAAAATTTACCTCGGTTGTTTCTTATAATGGTAAAGGATTCGATCTGCCCTTGCTGGAGACGCGTTTTACTCTCAACCGGCTGAGATGTCCCCTGTCAGATTTACCTCATCTTGACTTTCTGTTTTCAGCCCGTTATTTATGGAAGCATAAATATGAAAGCTGCCGGCTTTATAATCTGGCTCTGGCTCATCTGGGAGCCGACCGGGCAGAAGATATCCCTTCTGAGGAAATCCCCTGGCGTTATTTTCAATATTTAAGAACTGGTGATTTTTCTCTGGTTGAGCCAATTCTCTATCACAATCAGGAAGATATCATGTCGCTCTACGGGGTAGTGGTAGCCGGGGCTTTGACTGTCGGGCAGAGCCTGGAAAATCAGGAAACGGAAATTGATAGTCTGGAACTTTTCGGACTGGGAAAAATCTGGGAGAAAGCGGGCGAAAAAGAGAAATCAGCTGAGCTCTATGAGAAGGCTTTAAGCCAGAAGCTACCGGTTGAACTGTCAGTCAGGGTTAAGAAAAATCTGGCTCTTTATTTTAAAAGATGTGGAGAATGGGAAAAATCTCTCAAACTATGGGAAGATCTCAGCCAGAACAGCGAAGATTTGGAAGCCTGGCGGGAACTGGCCATGTATTATGAGCATCAAGCCAGACAACCGGAAACAGCTTTGAAGCTGGCTCTGGACGGACTGGCCTTGTCGCGCCTGGTGAATTCTGCTCTGGAGAAAGATTTTGAAAAGAGAGTTGATCGTCTGACCAGGAAACTCAATGGAGTTGAACAGAATGGAGGGAAAGGGGAGCAGCGATGAGAGCTATGGTGCTGAGCGAGTTCAGTCCGGTTGAGAACCGGCCGTTGAAATTAAAAGAAGTAGCTTCACCTGAGCCGGGAGAAAATGAGCTTCTTCTCCGGGTAACATATTGCGGTGTCTGCCACACAGATTTGCACACAGTTGAGGGTGAGCTGCCAGCAGTTAAATTACCCCGGATTCCAGGGCATCAAATTGTTGGACGGGTGGAGAAAACGGGAAAAAACGTGACTCTTTTTAAGGTTGGCGAGAGAGCTGGCTGTGCCTGGCTTTATCAGACCTGCGGTCATTGCTACTTCTGTTTAACCGGGAGAGAAAACCTCTGCCAGGAAGCTAAATTTACCGGTTTCGATGTGGATGGCGGCTATGCAGAACTGGCGATTGTGCCAGAATCTTTTGCTTATAGATTGCCTGAAAATTTTCCTGACGAACAGGCTGCTCCTCTTCTTTGTGCAGGCATCATCGGCTATCGTTCTTTGAAATTGAGCAATTTAAAACCTGGCGGTAGGCTGGGGCTGTTCGGTTTTGGTGCCTCTGCTCATGTGACCATCCAGGTGGCCAATTATCTGGGCAGTGAGGTCTATGTGTTTTCAAGGAAAGCCGAGCATCGCCAGCAGGCTCTGGAACTGGGAGCAGTCTGGGCAGGCCTGCCCTCAGAAGACCCACCCACCAAACTGGAAGCAGCTGTTGTTTTTGCACCGGTGGGAGAGATAGCCCGCCGGGCCCTGGAAGTTGTAGATAGGGGAGGAACAGTAGCTCTGGCCGGGATTTATCTTACCCCGGTACCTGAACTGGACTATGAAAAGCATCTCTATTATGAAAAGATATTGAGAAGCGTAGCCAATTCTACAAAACAGGATGGGCTGGAGTTTTTAAAATTGGCGGGGGAGATCCCTATCAAAACTGAGGTGCACCTTTTTCCGTTAGAAAAGGCAAACGAGGCTCTGGAAGCTGTCAAACACAGCCGGATCAACGGGGCGGCTGTCCTCAAGATCAGTTAATTTCTCTAAATTCAATCTTCGTAGCTTTCTCTGGCAATTGAAAAAAATCATCTCTTAAGTTAATATTAGACCGATTAAATAGAAGCGCCCGTAGCTCAGCTGGATAGAGCGTCTGACTACGAATCAGAAGGCCGCAGGTTCGAGCCCTGCCGGGCGCATTTTAATTTCGGAGAATAATAGCTACCGGGAAGAAGGAGAAGGGTAGCCCTTTTAAAGCGGCTTTCATGTCTGAGGTTAAAAGTCTGTTGCTGCTGGGACCACCGGGGGCGGGCAAAAGTCCATTCGGTCAGTATCTCTCCCGGCAGAAGATAAAGGGCAGACGCTTTCTTAACTTTGATTTTGGCCAGGAACTCAGGCAGATTCTTGAGGTCCGATCAGAGGTGGGAAACATACAGTCTGGCGGCCGGCGGGAGCTTCAGGAACATTATGATGGACAGGAACTGAACCGTATTCGTCAGGTAGTGGAAAAAGCAATTCTCTTTGAGGAGCCTGATCGGGAGCTGGTGCGGAAGATCCTGGGGAATTTCCTGAATAAAATCAATCCATCGAGAGAAGACCTTCTGGTTTTAAATGGCTTCCCCCGCCATCCAGGCCAGGTGTCCTGGCTAACAGGGCTGGCCAGGATTGTTCTGGCGGTTAACCTGGATTGCCCTCTTGAGGTCTCAATTAGAAGAATTATGGCCAACCAGGACGGAGAAAGAACCGGTCGTCCTGATGATAGTCCGGACGTCGTCAGTCATCGCTATAAAATCTACGAAGACAAAACCAGGCCACTCATTGCCTGGTTGGAAAGGATGGGAATACCTGTAATTAACCTGTCGGTCAACTATATGACCGGGCCAGAAGAATTACTGAAAAAAATAAGTTCCAACGAAGCCTTTGAGTTGCTATTTAGCGACTAGTTAGTTTTCTGCCCTCCAGATAAAAGCGTTTTTCCCAGGCCTCGCCCATAGAAAAGGTCTTTCTGGGTAAAGCTCCATCCAGAATAACTGTTGGGAAAAGTTCGTTTTTATCCATTGCCGGCAAATAAATGCCGACATTATCGTCGCCTTTCCTGACCAGTTGCCAGAGGGAATCATCTCCATGCACATAATCGAGGTTCTGGACTTTCCTGTCGCTTAACAATTTGTCCAGAAAAGTCTGAATGGTACCAACTGTCAGATTGGTTGAAGGCTTCAGAAATTTTATGGATTTAAAACCCTGAGTGGAAAGCAGACCTGCTACCTGTTCGTTTTTCTCCTTATTATTGACTGTTTTCTTTAATTCTTCGTAGGAAGCATGAAGTCGGATTTCAACTTGCTGCTGGAAAAAAGCTTTAAGTTCTTCTTCGAAAGCTGGAGAGCCTTTGACCTCAAATAGAACCCGGTGGATTGGTTCAAAGACCAGTGCTTCATCATGAAGGTTGACAATTTCCACCAGAGCATAACGTAGAGGCGAAGTTTTTAGCTCATCGGGATTGGAACAGGCAGCTTTGGTCTTTTCCCAGATTGTTTTGGCTGTAGCCAGCGAATGGTTGCCATCGCCAACAGCAAAGAGAAGAAGGGGAGTCTCTGGCGGCAGATTATATCTCTCACAGAATTTTTTCTGATCAGCCAGCTGACCAAGGCCAGCCAGAATTTCTTCCTCGACTTTTGGTTGATTAACCAGATAACCACGAACACGTCCGGAGTCAAACATCAGATCAAAATCATACAGACAGGGAAAATCAGATCGATGGTCGCTGGCTGGCCCGATAAATAAATTTGCCGGGTCGTCAACCAGCATCATAATATGGGGCAGCTCAAGCTCAGCCCCTTCTCTAATCTGGACCCGAGGAGGAATCCTCTCCAGAATGGTACCTTCCGTGGCTCTGATCAGGCTTTGAGCCTGAGGTCGGTAATCATACTTTTCCAGATCAACCGCCAGCAGCAGGCCTTTTCTCCAGCCATGAGCTGTCTCTCTCTCTACATAAATTATTCCTTCTATCTCTTTGAAAAGGCCGGTGGAAAGATATTCTCGCATCCTGCTTTTGATATTTTTTATTCTGATTTCTTTGTCGGGGGCGTTCAGGTAAACTTCAGGATAGATCAAATAATAAGTCGAAGGAGCGGAGCCAACGAAGGCAGCTACACGTTCCCAGTATTCGGGTTCTGAAGTGTATTGATCACAGGCAATTACTGACCAGCGAGTCAGGTCCAGGCCTTCAACCGGAAGCAAAATATCGGCTCTGGCTACTGCCAAGGTGTCGAAAATCTTCATGTTTACTATCCTTTCCCTAAGAAAATCTTATTTTAAGACTTTTTATACAACAGGCCTCTCGTTTTTTCAACCAGAGAAAATCGGGATCCTTAAGAACAAATTATTTTGCTAAAAAAACTGGTGTCCTGTCTGCTCGCGGCCTGGCAGGTGATCCTATTTTCAGGTGGAGAGCCTGTCTCCGCTCGGGGCTAAAAACCTAACTGCAGAATAATATTCTTATCGCTAGTGAGGCAGAGCGGTTGACAAAAAGCTAGTATTTAATTATAAAACAAGACTAACCTTCGGAAATTTTAAAAATATTTAATAAAAGAGAGGTGCAAGGTGATTTCTTTTGAATTAACTGAAGAACAAAAAGCCCTCCAGGAAATGGCTCATTCGTTTGCTGAAAAGGAAATGAGACCAAAGGCAGCCTATTATGATCGAGAGGAAAAGTTCCCTGAAGATGTCATGCAAAGAGCTTTTGAAGCAGGCTTTCTGACCTGCAATGTGCCGGTGGAATATGGAGGTGGCGGCTTATCTGATCTGGAAATGGCCATCATCTCGGAAGAACTGGCCTGGGGCTGCCCGGGAATGTACACTACCATGATGGCTAATTCGCTGGCCTTTACTCCAATTATCCTTTATGGCCAGGAGGAGCAGAAAAAGAAATTTTTGACTCCCTTTACCAGAAAAATGAGTTTTGCTTCTTATTGCCTGACCGAAAGAGAAGCAGGCTCAGATACTTCTGCCATTAAGACGCTGGCCAGGAAAGATGGCTCTGATTATGTTATAAACGGCTCCAAGTGTTTTATAACTAATGGGGGAGTAGCCAGTCTGTACGTGGTATTTGCCAATGCTGCCCCCCAGAAAGGGGCTCGTGGTCTGACAGCTTTCATTGTCCCCAGAGAGACGCCCGGGATCACTATCGGCAAAATAGAAGATAAAATGGGGCAGCGGGCCTCCAATACAGCCGAGATATTTTTTGAGGATGTTCGGGTCCCGGCTGAAAATGTTCTGGGCAGGGTGGGCCAGGGGTTTCTGATTGCCATGAGGACTTTTGACCGAACCAGGGCGGCGGTGGGTGCAGCCGGGGTAGGATTGGCCAGAGCAGCCCTTGAATATGCCATTGAATATTCCAAGACAAGGGTTCAGTTTGGCCAGCCAATAGCTACTTTTCAGGCTACAGCCTTTAAAATCGCTCAAATGGCGACTGAATTAGAGGCAGCCAGATTGCTGGTCTGGAAAGCAGCCTGGATGGTGGATCAGGGCTTGCCCTGTGGTCTCAATTCAGCTATAGCGAAATGTTTTGGTTCGGACCTGGCTATGAAAGCTTCTCTGGAAGCTCTGCAGATTTTTGGTGGTTATGGTTATATGAAGGATTATCCTATAGAGAAACTGGTCAGAGATGCCAAACTGCTTCAAATTTATGAAGGCACCAATGAAATTCAGAGGCTGGTTATTTCCAGGGAAGTGATCGGCCCGATAATTCAAAAATAAAGGTTTCCTGGTCAGGCAGGTGGCGTCAGGAATCAGCAACTATCAAAATACAGACATTCTGTCTCCTTAGCATTTTTACCCTTCGATTTTATTAAACTAAGGCCAGGATTTCTAACGGGGGAAATTAATCAACAGCAGATTTTTTGCCTCCCTCTTATTGGAGAAATAAAAAAAGGGACCTTTTCAGGTCCCTTCTGTCAATACAAATTAAACCCGGGACTAAAATAATGTCTCTATGTTACTCTTCAATAATTTCAGGAATAATAGCCAGAGTCTCGACACCGGCTCCTTTGCAGATATCCATAACTTCTATAACTTTGCTAAAAGGAACTTTGGCTTCGGCTCTGATAAAAATGGTTTTGTCCTGACGAGCAGCATATAAACGTCGTAATTCTTCCAACAGTAGCCTTAATTCGAGCGGATTCCTCTGTATCTCGACCTGATCGTTTTTCTTAACAGTCAGCACGATAACGTTGGGATCCTGACCACTTTTAGAGTCGGAAGCCTGGACTTCAGGTAACTTGACATCAATTCCCAATTGGACCATGGGTGTGATGACCATGAAAATAATTAACAGAACGAGTAAGACGTCACACAGGGGGACGACATTGGGTTCAGCTTTCGCCATGCTCTCCTCCTTAAATATCTATAGATGAAGATTCTATTTAAAATTTATTTCTTTGTCAAATAGTGTTTGACCGCCTGGTCAAAAAATTTCTTATTTTTCAGCTTCAGTCGGCCCTGGCCGCACTGTCAGGCTTATAATAACGCTCCTTTTTTTCCCGATTATTGCAAGGTCTTCAAAGCCTTGCGGTCATTACTGGTTTTAAAAACCAGCAGGCTGCGACCTGCCCCGGCTGACGAACCATATGAATATCTAACGTCAATCACCGCCCCGGCTAAGAGTGCACCTATTTCGGCTCCCACTCCGATCCGATCATCAACCTCGACAGTAATAACCTTGGTGGCTTTTATTTTATAGCCAAGCGACCGCAGGGCTGCCTCGGCTTTTTTATGGTCAGAAGTAACCAGGTTAAATCGGCCTTTTTCCTGATCCTTTTCAGACTGGACGCAATAAGCTCGGAGATTTATGCCGGCATTAGCCAGCGTGGCCAGAACCCGTCCGAAAATCCCTGGTTCATTAGGGGTAATAACCTGAAGTTCAATCTCTTCTCGGACGACATTCACTTTTTTTCTCCTTCCAAATCTTATCTGGAGCTTTCTGAGAGAACTGAATGGAAAGCAGCGCTTCCAGCTTTTACAAAGGTCAGCTTCAATTAGCAGATATTTTATCAAAACAATTGAAAAAAATGAAGAAATTTTTATTTAAACAGGAGGGCCGGATAAAAACTAACACAAAAAGAGAAAGATTTCTTATTGACAAGAGGAGGTATTTTGTTTTATTCATAAATTAATCAATATTTTGCGGAGGTGCGGGATGTCAGTTAAAAGACTCAAGCTGGTTATCATACCATGTCTTATTTTGCTCTTGGTTGGCGGCGCTTCAGCCGAAGTCAAAAAGATTAAGAGCATGGGGAACTTTACCTTTGTCCGCATAAAAGGAAGCATACCAACACCAGAAGTGATGAAAATGCTGGCTGATCGCTATGCTGGCGACATCAAATATGGATTCGACCAGGCTGGATATGGCGATATTTATCTGGCTTTCATAGAACAGCTAAAAAGTGCCGAATTTGAAGATACCACCTGGAACATTGGAGAGACTGTCAAATGGATGCTCTTTCGTTCTCAGGGGAGAATCAAGGTTACCGGGCCTTTAGAGTGGGCGGGCAAACAACCTTTGGAAGTTTTTTCCGTTAAAGTCAAAAAGGGATTTAAAACCTACACATTTATCATTCCAAAACCCTGCGGCAATATTGCCCTGCGCGACGAGGTGGAAGAAATCCCTGAGGCTGTTTGCAGCCTTAAAGTTTCCCCGACCAAAGTTAATATTAATGATCCAATTACGGTTGACATGAGCGGGAGCCAGTATGCCAGAAGCATGAAGGTCGAAGTCTTTGATAGACAGGGTAATAGAGTCTCCAGTAAGGACCTGACCCCGGAAGCAGCCAGATGGCAAACCAAACTCGATAAGCCGGGCGAATATGTTTTCAGGGGAACAGCCATTAATCTGGCTGATAAACCTTCTTCTAATGTTTGTGAGGGGCGAGTCTACGTTAATTATCCTCCTGTGGCCCGAGTGGTTCCAAACTGTCTTAACTGCCGGGAATATGCCGGCCGCCCACTCACCTTCGATGCTTCTGGTTCAGCCGATCAAGATGGGGAAATAATAAGGGTGGTGTTTGAATTAACTGACAGTACCGGCAGGGTAGTAGATACCCTGGCTGCTACTCAAAAGCCATATATCTGGGAAAAGATACTTTATTCACCTGGGGACTATACAATTTCGGTGACAGCTTATGATAATGATGGAGCTGCGTCCGTCGCTACTTCCGATTCCAGGAAGACAATCAGGGTTACCAGGAAGACCCTGTTCATCGCTGCCGAAGCAGGCCCCTTGCTTGCTCATGGATCTTATACAGCTTTTGGCTTTGTCCGGACAGGGATGTTTGTCTGGCTCAGCCCTGACAAAACCAGTCTGACTTTTACCAGTGGCGCGGCTGTTCCGTTTAAGGGTGCTCCATGGAAACCAGTGATAACTGCCAACATTTTAGGCAATGTCCACTTTGGAAAAGTCTTCTTAGGCCTTGGGGCAGGCTTCATGACCAAGGAGAGATCAGATCGCAAGACTGGAGTCGATGCCCTGGGTCAGCTGGGAGTAACGTTATCTAATAACTATCTTTCCATGTGGCAGCTTTATTTTGAATTTCGGGTACCGCTTGGACGTTCATTCTCTGATTGCCACAAGATGGCGGTTGGGCTCAGATATAATTTTTGAGGCTGACTCCTGACCTTTAAAGGAATAGAGGCTAATATTTTTTAGCCATATTGATGCTGGAAATAAAATTGTGGAGTGATCAGCTTATTTTCTTGACATCGGGTCAAGTTTCTTATTTAATTAAAACGTCAGAAAATTTACAGGAGGTGAGCGAATGAAAAATAAAAAGCTCGTAGTTCTGATTTGCTTAGCACTGGTATTCGTTTTGGTTGCACAAGCTTCGGCAGAAGTGAAAAAGATAAAATCCTTAGGCCAGTACACTTTTGTCAGGGTCAGGGGACAGATTCCTACTCCGGAAGTTATGAAAATGCTCGTTGACCGCTATTCGGCCGATATCAAGATTGGTTTTGAGCAGGCTGGCCTGGGCGAGGTCTATCAGCCATTTATTGATCAGCTAAAAACTGCCCAGTTTGAAGATACAACCTGGAATATTGGCGAAACAGTTCAATGGATGTTGTTCAGGTCTCAAGGGAAAGTTAAGGTTTCAGGCCCTCTAGAATGGGCAGGGAAAAAGCCAGTAGAGACTTTCACCGTTAAGGTGAAAGTTGGTTTTAAGACTTATACCTTTATGATTCCCAAGCCATGCGGAAATATTGCTTATGTTGGAATGGTGGAAGAAATCCCTGAAGCTATCTGCAACCTCAAGGTTACCCCGGCTAAAGCCAATATCAATGATCCAATTACCGTTGATATGAGCGGCAGCCAGTATGCCAAGAGCCTCAAGGTTGAAGTTCTGGATAAACAGGGTAACAAAGTGACCAGCAAAGACTTAAGTCCCGATTCCCCCCGCTGGCAGACCAAGCTGGATAAACCAGGCGAATATGTTTTTAAGGGTACGGCTATCAATATGGCCGATAAGCCTTCGGCTAATCCCTGCGAAGCCAGAGTTTATATTAATTATCCGCCAGTAGCTGTTGTCGTTCCCAGTTGCACCGATTGCAAGAATTATTATGGGCGTCCGGTTACTTTTGATGCCTCCGGTTCATCCGACCCCGATGGTCAGGTAACCAAAGTTGCTTTTGAGTTAAGAGATGCCAACGGCCAGGTTGTAGATTCTTATGTCGATACCGACAAGCCATTTACCTGGGAAAAGGCTCTTTACAGTGAAGGTACCTTTACTGTGTCTGCCACCGCTTATGATAATGATGGTGCTGTCTCTGCTGCTACTGGTGATTCCAGCAAGAGTTTTACCGTGACCAGAAAGAAACTCTTTGGGCTGATTGAATTTGGACCGATGCTGGCCCACGGCGGAGATGAATATGACCTGCCGGACTATGTCGGCTACGTATTTATCAGACCTGGCTTATTTACCTGGCTTAATCCGGATAAAGTCAGCTTGACCTTCACCGCCGGTGTTGGAGTTCCTTTGAAGGGTTCTCCCTGGAAAACAACCATTATGGCTGAACTTCTGGCTAACCTGCATCTGGGCAAAGCCTATATTGGAGTTGGCCCCGGCTTTATCACTAAAGAAGTTGATATGCGTAAGGCTGGAGTAGATGCTGTCGGTCAGCTCGGGTTTACAATTTTCGACAATTATCTGAAGATGGGTCAAATCTTCTTCGAATTCAGAGCTCCAATCGGTCGTACTTTTGACAGCCACAAAATGGGTATCGGTTTCAGGTATAACTTCTAATTAGTTCTTGATTATCAGCTGAAAAGGGGCGGTTCGCCGCCCCTTTTTTTTCAGTGGGCCCGGTCAGGTTGTCGGTTGCTTATCGAGAGCAGACTGTTCGCTGACTTCAAAGCGGTATCAGGTATTAAAACTGATAAGACCTGAGTTCCAGGTACTCACCTTTGATGATAAAAGCTAACCAGCAGATAATTACTACATGCCTGCTTCTAACCGGACAGACAGAGGGGGAATAGGATTATAAATTTTGGTAAAAACCTGCTCAATGTTGACTGGAAGAGGTATTGGCTTGGCTTTAACCGCCTGTGTTTTAAATTATTCAGATAGCTTGGTTAATTTCGCCAGTTCCTCATTGTAATACTTACGGTAAAGTATTTCCCACTCCTGAGAGCCTTCTTCAATATGCTTTTTTTGTGAGGTTATTTTTTCTCTGGCTTTGCGGTCAAGCTGATCGTAGAGTTTCATCTCTTCTTCAATCGCTTTAACTATGGTCAGGCGGATTTCATTGGGCTCATCCAGAAATTCTACCAGATCGTTTTTATATAGAGCATTGACTATTAGCTTTGACAGATGATGAATTTTCTCTCTGGACAGGCGGCTCATCAGATGACAATATTCCTTTCTTTGGCCAGTTTAGTTTTAATCATTTTGAACATCGTCTGATACTCTATATTGCCCTTGCGGATTTCGTCTATATGTTTATTCAGAATTTCCCTGACTTCCTGATCAAGCTTATCTTCTTTAAGAAATTCATCCGAGATCAGATTAACTATTTCTTCCAGCACCCGGCTCTTATCTTCGACCAGAATTTTGCCCTCTTTGATCAGGGTTCTTAAAATTGTAAATGATAAATGTTCTATTTGGTTCTTATTTAGCCTCATTCTTTATTTAAAATACAATAGATAGTGGTAAAATTCAAGGACGGCTGTAAAGATTTTTTGAGCCAGATTGATAATATTGACTGATCTTATAGAAAATATTAGTGAGGAGAATTGAAGACCACCTGCGGCTCAAAGAGCTTTTCTTCTGGGTTAAACCTGGCCAGGCCAAGAAGATGATGGCCTTCGGTTAGTACTCTAAAGATAAGGGAAGAGTTCTGGATATTCCGGCCCCGATCGACTTTTACCAGGTTGTGCAGCTGCAGCGGCTGCCCGTGTTGAAAACTCACCTGACTGCTGGCTTCAATCCAGATGGCTGGCTGCCAGCTGAGGGTATAATCAAGTGGAATTAGAAATTGAGAAGTCAATTGGTCGCGATAGAGCTGCTCGATCTGTTCAAGACTATGAGCCTCGGCTTCAGAATAGGGACCGGTCATAACCCGTCTCAGGCTGGAGAGATAAGCACCACAACCAAGCTTCCGGCCAAGCTCATGAGCCAGGCTTCGGATATAGGTCCCGGATGAGCATTCAATCTGGAAAGTTAATACCGGCGGCCTATAATCAAGGATCAAAAAGCTATAGACAGTAACTTTTACCGGCTTCAGTTCCGGCCTCTGGCCTTTTCTGGCCAGCTCGAAGGCCCGCTGACCATTGACCTTTTTAGCTGAAAAAGGCGGCGGGAACTGCTCAATTTCTCCTGTCAGGGTATCGACCGTTTGCTCGATCTTCTCCAGGTCCGGAAATTCCTGGCATTTTTCTCCAACTGGTTTTCCCAGCAAATCATAAGTATCGGTTGCCTGTCCCAGGGTGATCTGGCCGCTATAAATTTTGTCGAGGCTGGATAGGAAGGGGAAAAGCCGGGTAGCCTGTCCGACAGTGATAATCAGAAGGCCGGTGGCCAGAGGGTCAAGAGTGCCGGCATGGCCCAGCCTCTTTTCACCTAAAATTTTTCTCAGCTTGAGGACAGCATCATGAGAAGTCCAGCCGGCTGGCTTGTCAACGATTATTAACCCATCCATCAGGACTGCTGTCTAACCTGCTCGTTAAGTATTCTTTCCACCTCGGCCGGGATGCGATTGTAAAGTTCTTCCAGCTCCCCATAAACAGTGAAACCAGCAGCATTGACATGGCCTCCACCGCCGAATCTTTCAGCCACGAGAGCAGAATTGGCCTGGCCCTTGGACCGCAGGCTTATGCGAAATTCACCGGGGGATATTTCCTTAAAAAAGATGACCATTTCCACCCCTTTAATGGATCTGACCAGCGTAGTCGCATCTTCAATATCGACTTCTTTAAGGCCGAATTCTTCTCTATCTTTGCCAAGCATGGTTATAATGGCAATATTGCCGGCTTCATTTAGCTTCAGGGTGGATAATATTCGGCCCAGAAGCTGGATTTTCGAAGGTGAGTTATTATTGAGTAACTTCTCGGCAACAGCATTCGGACTGGCTCCGGCTTCAACCAGCTTATGGCAAACATAGAATGTCTGGCTGGAGGTATTGGAAAACTGGAAAGAACCGGTATCGGAAAAAATCGCGGAATAAAGATAGGTGGCAATCTCCGAGGTAAGACTTATTCCGAGCGGCTCGATCAACTCATAGGCCATTTCGCCCACAGCCGAAGCGCTGGGATCAATCCAGTTAATGTCTCCGAAAGGAGAATTTGAATAATGATGGTCTATATTTATTTTTGGCAGCGGACCGATTTTAGTCTGGCCCGAGCGAGGGATGTCAGCGCATTCAAGCAGGATAACCAGGTCCAGGCCTTCCGGCTCGATCTTTCCAATCTTGATTCGAGCTGTTTCAGGAAATTCATAAAAGGGGTAGGGCAGGGGATCGTGGCTGACTATCTGAACTTTTTTCCCCAGCAGGTCAAGCATGGCAGCCAGCGCCAGGCTGGTGTAAATGGCATCGCCATCAGGTCTCAGGTGAATGGTAATAGCAATGTGGCTGGAATTAGTAATTGTTCTGGCAATATTAGCTTTTGTTGCTTGGCTCATTTTTTTTAACTGATTCCAGCAAACGGTCAATCTTTTCTTCTTGATCAGCTGAGGTATCAAGAATAAAAATTAGCTCGGGATTATATCTTAAATTTAATCTACTGGCAAGCAGCCGCCGGAAATGAGGAGCCGCCTTTTCCAGCAGCTTTAAGACGGGCTGACGCCTGTCTTGGGGAAAGACCGAAACTGAGATTCTGGCCGTCTTTAAGTCGGCTGGCATTTCTACGCCAGTAACAGTCAAGAAACCAGTCATTTCTGGCAGCTCGTTAATCAGATACAGACTTATTTCCTGCTGAATCAGATGACTGACTCTTTTCGGCCGATAGGATCCTTCTTTTCTCATGGGACCATTTTAATATAAATCAAGCTTATGGCCGGATAGGACCGCATCCGGATAGCTATTTGCTTCCTCAAGAATTTTATCCATAATCTGTCTGACTACTGACCCTTCGCTGTTGACCAGAGCCACAGCAATTCTCGTCCTCTGCCAGCTATCCTGAAAATCAACTTCTGATATTGAAACATTGAACCGGTGCTGGACTCGTCCGATAAAGCTATTAATAAAACGCCTTTTTTCTTTAAGAGAATGGGAATAGGCCAGAAAAAAGTCCAGAGTTAAAACACCGATAGTCATCTGGCTCAAGTTCAGGTCGGCATGACTTTTTCCCGGACGAAAGCCTCAAGAATATCGCCTGCCTGTATATCCTGTGTTTTCTCCAACCCCAGGCCGCACTCCGCATCTCTTTTGACTTCGGTCACGTTGTCCTTAACATGCTTGAGCGAAGAGATTCTGGTCTGGTAAAGCACCTGATTGCCCCTGATGACCCTGACTTCTGCGTTTCTGACCATCTTGCCGTCAATAACCTGACAGCCCAGGACTGTTCCCACCCTGGAAATGTTGAAGATCTTTTTAACCACTGCCCGGCCAAGATAGGTTTCCTTAATTACCGGTTCCAGCATCCCAGCCACAGCCTTTTTAAGATCATCAGTCAGCTGATAAATGATTTTATATAGACGGATTTCAACTTTCTCATTCTTGGCTATTTCCTGTATTTTAGGTGGAACTTTCACATTATAGCCGATGATAATCGCCCCGGAAGCCGAGGCTAAAAGGACATCAGCCTCAGTTACATTTCCAGTTGAAGCTTGCAGAACGTTGATTTTAACCTTATCCGTACTCAATGTAGGTAAAAGATCTCTTAAAACTTCAACCGAGCCGTTGACATCGGCCTTGACAATGACGTTTAGCTCTTTTGTCTGATCTTTTTCAATCTTCTTGAATAAATCTTCCAGAGTTAGAGGAACTTGTTTTTCAGGCGTTTCTTTCCTGGCCCTGGCCATCCTGAATTCCGAGATACGACGCGCAATATCAATGCCAGGCACTACTTGAAAGAAAGTTCCAGCTGGTGGCACATCGTTAAAACCAAGAACTTCTACCGGCACCGAGGGACCAGCCTCTTTCACCGGGCGGCCGAATTCATCAAGAAGAGCCCGCGCTTTGCCGTAGGTGTGGCCACAAATAAAAGCCTCAGCAGGTCTTAGCGTGCCAAGCTGGATAATAACCGTGGCCACAGGGCCTTTCTGGGCATCGAGTCTGGATTCGAGGATAACGCCCTGGGCTGGCACATAAGGGTTGGATTTTAGCTCCAGAATATCGCCAAGGAGCAAGATCATCTCCAGTAGTTCATCAATATTTTTCTTTTCCTTGGCAGATATATCAACGCTGATGGTTTTTCCGCCCCATTCTTCGACGATCAATCCTTCTTTGGCCAGTTGTTGTTTGACTCTTTCCGGATTAGCATCCGGCTTGTCAATTTTATTAATGGCGACGATAATGGGCACATTGGCAGCCTGGGCATGGCTGATAGCTTCTCTGGTCTGAGGCATAACCCCATCGTCAGCCGCCACGACCAGGACAACAATGTCAGTCACCTTAGCACCGCGGGCTCTAAGCTGGGTAAAAGCTTCATGACCAGGAGTATCAATAAAGGTTATATAGCGATTCTTGTATTTAGCCCGGTAAGCACCAATATGCTGGGTTATTCCACCTGCCTCTTTCTCAGTTAAATTTGATGACCTGATAGCGTCCAGCAGGGTAGTTTTCCCATGGTCAACGTGTCCCATAATGGTGACAACCGGTGGCCTGGGCACCAAACTGTCTTTTAATTGAAAGGCTAATTTGCGAATATCTTCTTCCAGCGAGACCATTTCCAGATCGACCTTAATTATGTCTGATATGGCTCGCAGGAGTTTTTCATCTACCAGGTCGGAGGCTGAAACGTCATAACCTCGAACAACCAGGTGATCAACCAGATCTTTTGGCTTAATTTTAAACCGATCGGCCACATCCTTGACTGTCGAACCTTCCTGAATTTGTACCTTCGGTCTCGGTCCGGCTGCCGTTTCTGCTTTAGCTACTTTCTTTTTAGCTGGAACGGCGGATTTAGTTGTAGTTTTATCTTTAGATTTGTCCATCTTCTAAGCCCAGTCTATTCTTGTTTTATGGAAATCTTCCAGCCGACCAGCTTGCTGGCCAGCCTGACATTTATTCCTTTTTTGCCAATAGCTAGAGAGAACTGATCCTTATCAACCCTGGCTTCCATTTCCTTGGTGTCTTTATTGATAATAACTACCCGGTTAACTTTGGCCGGACTCAAAGCTGATTTGGCATACAGAACAGGATCAGGAGACCACTCAATGATATCAATTTTTTCACCATCGAGCTCTTTTAAGATAGAAATTATTCTATTACCCTTAACTCCAATACAAGCGCCAACTGGATCGATATCCCCATCCTGGGTATAAACAGCCACTTTGGCCCTTTCACCGGGCTGTCTGGCAATGTCTTTTATCTTGATAGTTCCAGCCGCAATTTCCGGAATTTCCAGTTCAAGAAGCCGGGATAGAAAGCGAGGCGATGTCCTGCTTAATATGACCTGCGGCCCTCTTGGATTTTTTTGAACCTGAGAGATCAAAGCCTTAACGAGATCTCCCGGTCGGAAATCATCACCCGGTAACCTATCTTTGTCAGGAAGAAAAGCCTCAGTCCGGCTGATTTCAACCACAATCCCGTTGTTTTCATAACGTCGGGCGATACCAGTCACTATATCACCAACTCTAGGCGCAAATTCCTCATAAACCTTCTCGACCTCAGCATCCCGCACTTTCTGAAAAATAGCCTGTTTGGCAGCCTGAGCAGCTATTCTGCCGAGAGTGTCAGCTGGAAGTTCAATCTCAATTGTTTCCTCCAGCTTGGCGGCTGGATTGTGAAGCAGTGCTTCGTCTAATGAGATTTCTCTGGCCGGATCGATCACTTCCGGCACAACCTTTTTCACCACATAGACTCGTAATTCACTTTTTTCCGGTTTGAATTCAACCTTAATATCTTCACCCTGGTTGAAAAACCTGGCTGCCGCCACGCGCAGCGATTCCTCGATTGCCTTGATAATAACCCTAGGCTCGACACCACGCTCCTTGCTGAGCTGGTTGATAGTATTCCAAACATTAACTTTCATTCGCTAATAAGTCCTCAGGACTATTAAAACAGGTAAAAATTATATCTTAAATAGGCCCTGCTTGCAATTGACGCTGAGAAAATCTTCAGCTGGAAAGTTCACCCTTAAGGCTGTAAGCACCTCCACCGGTAATCACCACCTCGACAAAACCTGGTGACAACTCACGATCAGATGAAAAATTCACCACCTGATAGGCTTCGTTTCTGCCGGTATAGAGGTTTCCCTTTTTACTTCGTCCCAGTGCCAGGACTTTTTGCTTCTGTCCTACTGCTTTTTGATTAAGTTTTAATTGGATTTCTTTCTGCCTCTTCTGCAATTCAATGAGCCGTTCAATTTTAACTTCCTCCGGGACATCATCATTCCATCTGGCCGCTCTGGTTAAAGGGCGGGGTGAATAGCGAAAAGAGAAAATATTGGTAAAGCCAACCTGTTCGACCAGCTCCAGAGTCTGTGCGAAATCATCTTCAGTTTCGCCTGGGAAACCAACTATAATATCTGTGCTCAAGCTGATATCTGGCATGAGGCCTTTCAACCAGCTGATTTTCTCTAAATAATCTTCGCGGGAATAGTTTCTATTCATTCTGGTCAATACCTGACTTGAACCGGACTGCACTGGCAGGTGGAGCTGATGGCAGACTTTTCGGTTAGAGGCCATGGCCACAGCCAGCTCATAGGGAAAATTTTTTGGATGCGAGGTTAGAAAACGGATCCACTCTATTGAGGGGACTTCTGCTATTTTTGCCATTAGTTCGGCCAGCCCGACCCCCGATTCAGGATCATGATAGGAATTAACATTCTGACCCAGGAGCTGAATTTCGACGAAGCCCGACTCGGCTAATTGTCTGACTTCCTCCATAATTGACTTAAGAGGCCGATATTTTTCTCGGCCTCTGGTAAAAGGAACAACGCAGAAGGTGCAAAAATTATTGCAGCCTTCCATTATTGTGACATAGGCAGAGACCTGGCTTTCTCTGGCTACTGGCTTTACAGGCAGTTCAACCCAATCTTTTGTCCAGTTGATTACAGCGGCCGGTTGCCCTGATAAACCGTTCAGGAGAAGAGGTAACTCATGATAGTGACCGGGCCCCACCACCAGGTCAAGGTAAGGAAATCTGCTCAGCAGCTGTTCCCGGTAAAGTTGAGCCACACAGCCCAGGCAAACAATAACTGAGCTCCGGCTGGTTTTATGGTCTTTAAGACGGCCTAAATAAGAAAAAAGCTTTTCGACTGATTTTTCCCTGACCGCACAGGTATTGATAAGAATAACTTCGCTTTCTTCGGGTGATTCCACCTGTCTGGCACCTGCCTGAAGTAAAATACTTGCCACCTGTTCAGAGTTGTTAAGATTCATCTGACAGCCAAAAGTCTGGATGAAAAATTTCTTACCCTCTAACATTATTCGTCGTCTATCCTCTTATTAGCAGGTTCTTAAAAATATATTATAGCTGAAAAGGTAAGGTTCGGGCCGATCTTTTGGAAGATAGTGGGCAAAAAAGAACAAGATAGGTCCTAGCGGCTGGAAAGGTTTTGCTCCAGTAATTCCCGGGCAATTTGCAGGCTGGCTTCCGTCAGATGGCTACCGGAAATTAATCTGGCAATTTCTTCCGGTCGCTCATTATCTTTCAATTTTTTGACCAGCGTATAGGTCCTGCCTTTTTCTGTTTTCTTTTCAAGGTGGTAATGATGATGAGCGGCTGAGGCAATTTGCGGTAAATGGGTAATGCATATTATCTGGTGGCTTTGAGCCAATTGCTTTAGTTTTCTGGCCAGAAAATCAGCTGTCTGACCGCCAATGCCAGCATCTATTTCATCAAAAATCAAAGTCTTGCCCGGCTCGCTGGCCTGGCCTATGACTTTAAAAGCCAGCATAATCCTCGACAGCTCTCCCCCCGAGGCAATCCGGCGTAGAGGCTTCAGGTCCTCTCCGGGGTTGGGAGAAAGTAAAAATTCCACTTCTTCACTACCCGTATCTCTGATGGTGGATAAATCTCCGAGATCTGGCTGGTGAGATCTGAAATCAACTCTAAAGCGCGCCCGGTTCATAGCCAGTTGGGCCAGTTCTTTGATCAGCAGCTGTTCCAGATCTCTGGCCCGCTTGTGGCGGAGTTCGGATAGCTCCTGCGTAAGACGCCTGTAATCCATAAAGGCCTGCCTGATAGCCCCTTCCAGCTCGGTTTGCTTTTCCTCGCTTTTTTCAAGATTTGTCTTTTCATCCTTAATCTGCTTCAGGTGCTGGAGAACTTCTTCAACAGTTGAGCCATATTTTCTTTTCAGGCGGTCAAGCTGGCTCAGCCGTTCTTCAATCTCTTCCAGCCGGCCAGGCGAAGGAGCATATTTATCCCGAAGCTCAATCAAATTATTAACCAGTTCTTTTAAAAATATACTGAAATCATCCAGCTGGTCACTGGCTGCTTTAAGATCAGGAAAATACGAAGCCAGATCCGTAGTCAGTGTTTCCAGTCTTTTCAAAGCAGTGGTAATAGAATCTTCATTTTCATAAGCCAGATCAATGGCTGTATTTACCAGACCGGCTATTTTTTCAGCATTTTTGAGAATTGATCTTTCCTGGAGGAGCTCTTCTTCTTCACCTGCTGTCAGCCCGGCTTCTTCAATTTCTTTTATCTGAAAATTGATAAAATCCAGCCGCTGAGCGCGGTCCTTTTGTCTGGTCTCCAACTCCAGTTTTTCCCTGAACAATCCTCTGATTTTCTGGGCCGACTGTTTGACCTTTTCTCTGAGTTCAGTGGTCCCTGCCCAGTCATCAAGAAAGCGGAGGTGATTGGTCAAATCCAGTAGAAAAATATGATCATTTTGCCCGTAAATATCTATCAGCCGGTCACCCAGTTCTTTTAACCTTTTTATCGGGATGAGGACTCCGTTGGCATAGGACTTGCTCAATCCCTGGCTGGAAATGGTTCTCTGCAGGGACAGCTGGCGATCATTGTCCAGCTCGATCTCAGGCGGAATCAGTTCACTGCCTTCCAGTTCGAAAATCGCCTCTATCCTGGCTTCATTTTTTCCACTGCGGATAAGATCAGGCGTAGCTTTTTCACCCAGCAAAATTTTGATGGCATCAATGATAATTGACTTGCCGGCACCTGTTTCCCCGGTCAGAATGGTAAAACCCGGCGCCAGCTCCAGCTCAACTTCTTCGATCGTGGCCAGATTTTTTATACGCAGATAACGAAGCATCTTTTGTTCTGTTTTTATTTTAAAATATAAGGAGCCAAAGCCCGCTTGGCATTGATTCTCCCATAACCAGTATAGTCATCTCGACCTGCAGCTTCTACGTCATCCGGAGAATATTTTATCAGCTTCATGATATCGCCGGCTCCCAACCAGGGCTTAGCCGATTTGATCAAAGCAGCCAGCCCGGCTACATGAGGAGCGGCCATCGAGGTCCCGTTGGCGAAAGCATAAGGTAAATAGCCAGGATCAGTCTGGGCCAGGGGAATTGTACTGATAATGCCGACTCCTGGTGCTGACACATCCATTTCTGGCCCATAATTGGAAAAATCAGCTACTTTATCATTGTAGTCAGTGGCCCCGACTGCCAGACAGTAGCTATCGTAGGCGGCGGGATAATAGATCTCCTGACTGCCTTCATTTCCAGCTGCTGCTACCAGCACAATCCCTTTGTTATAAGCATAGCGCAAAGCTTCTTCCAGAAAATCGTCCGGCTCTGGGCCACCGATACTCATATTTATCACTCCAACCTTGGCGTTTCCGTTGGTATAATCTGCAGCCCAGATCAAAGCCTCTATCAGGTCAGAATATTCCCCTTCATCAGAAGCAGAGATCACCTTGCCAGCCAGAAGCCGGCAATTCCAGGCAACACCGGCTATGCCTTCAGAATTATTAGTAGCCGCAGCGATAATCCCAGCTACATGAGTTCCATGCCAGGCATCATCATAGGCATCATCATCGTCATTGACAAAATCCCGTCCATGATCGATGACCTTACTGGCCAGATCAGGGTGGGTGTAATCAATTCCAGTATCAAGGACGGCTATCAGGACATTAGGGTCGCCCTTAACATAATCCCAGGCACCGGTGGCTTTTATATCGGCCTGCGGCTTACCGCTTGGACTGCCTGGAATAAGCAGCTGACCGCCAGGGTTGGATAGAGCATACTGATAGCGAAATAGCTGATCATTAGGGGTGGTGCAGAGATGAAGCTTATAATCCGGGCCAGCGTAGGCGACATCTGGATTGTTTCTGAGAGCAGAAAGGGTATCTTCGACTGATATTCCTTCTTCCAGACGGACCACATAAACGTTAATCTTAGGAATAAGGTGGTAAGATTTAGCCTGATAAGCTTTAAGAATATGATCAGCCGATTGAGTGGTTAGTTCTGACCTGAATTTAACCAGAACCTGGTGAGGCGAATATTTCTCTCCAGAGCCTCCAGTTTGACCAGAACTCATCACCTTTATCCGCCGGGTTGGTTCTCTTAGCTCAAGCAAGCTTCTGGCCGGAGTTAATTTTTGTTGACCTTTATTATGTAAAGTAACTGTTCTTTTATCTTCCTTCTTTTTTTGAGCTGCCAGCTCTGAACTTGATAACCAGAACCCTAAAATCAGAAAAACCATTAAAGCCAGAGCTACTACTGGCCGGTTTTTATTTTTCCTTTTTTTTGACCTGACCACGCTTTCCTCCCTTTCCTGATTAAAAAATATAGAAAACTCCGAGGCTGGCGGCCAGGCCGGATTTGCTGGCAGGATAAAATTCAGCCACCGGAGTCAGGTAAAGTCGATCAGTTAATTTCAGGTGGCAGCCCAGAGTGACAGCCATCAGACTGGAACCTTTGAGGCTTTTATTTTCTTCACCGGACAGATCCTGAATGTTTTCGGTCATCTTGAACGTCCCCCACAGGCCTGAAATTTTAACTTTAATAAAAGGCTCTGCATTTTCATAACCTTCATAGGCGGCAAAAATACCACCTGAGGCTTGAGACCAATCTGGTTCGGCCCTGGCTTCGCCGGGAAAAACAAACCCTTCCATGGCAAATTTCTTTTTAAAACCAAACCAGGTCATAAAATCGGCGGTTAAACCCAGCTTGAAATCTGATTTATAAATAAGTGGCCAATCCGCCGCCAGACCGATAATCAGTCCATTTATCCCACCCGCCTGGTAATCAAGAGTTATCGGCAGTTGATTGAAAACCAGGCCATTTAAATCAGTCTGGCCAAGACCGGCAAACAAAGTAAGGTCAACTGTCCCCCCTAAATTCTTTCCGTGGGCTTCGGCCACCAGATGCAGAGACTTCAGGGTCGAGCTGGTTTCATCTCGTTTTATTCCCCGATTAAAAAAATCAAACCTTAATCCGCAGTCCCAGCTGGCTGCCTGGTTAAGCTCTGATTCACCATAAAGCTCAGTCTGAGTTTCGAAACCTGGCACCAGAAAGACCAACAAGGCCAATGCTGGCCAGAGGAATTTTCTCCCCCTCATCTTTTTTGCTGCCATTTAACCCTCCTGCTAATTAATTGGCGGTCTTTTTCTTTTCCTCGATGGCTTTTATCCGGGCCTGGGCCTTTTTGACCAGTTTGCTATTAGGATAGTCGCTAACTAGCTTGGTAAAATAAGGTAATGCCTGGTCATAGTTTCTCGCCTGAAAATAACTGTCAGCAATATAATAATAAACGGCGTCCATTCTCTTAAATTCAGGGTATTTGTTAATAATTTCAAAGAGTCGGCTGAGAGCCGATCGATAGGCTTTGCTTTTATAATAAAACTCGCCGATTAAGAATTCATGGGTAGCCAGGCGCTGTTCGCAATCTTTAATTTTTTCTTCAGCTAACTTAGCATACTCGCTATTTGGATAATTGGTAATGACTTTTCTGAATTCCTGCAGGGCCTGGACGGTTTTGGTTTGATCACGTCCTGGCTTCATAACGTTTTTATAATAGGTCATAGCAATTTGATACTGGCAGTAAGGGACAGAAGGACTGGTAGGGTAGAGAGCCATAAATTCCCGGTATTCGGCCGAAGCCAGGATAAGATTGGCTTCGTCTCCCTTGCTAAAATAAGCATCAGCAATCAAGAGCTTAGCTCGCTGGGCATAAAAACTTCGAGGAAAAGAGTCAATAACCTGCCTCAGATAAAGAATCCCTTTTTCCATATCTTTTTTAATATATTGCTGGCCAAGATTGAAAAGGTTCTCATCGGAAGAGAGTGTTTCCGATGGCAAATTCTCAATAAGATTTTTGTTTTTATGGCAGGAGACAGAAGGCAGCAAGATGGTGGTCGCTATAAAAATAAAGGCTATCACTCTGGCGGTTAATGTTCTGGTTGTCTTCATCTGAACCTCATTTCCTATTCGCAATTCTCAGGTTGAACTCTCCAGCCACCGTTTTCATTTTCTGGATGGTGGCTACTGGGTCCTGGGCATCATAGATGGAAGAACCACAGATCGCAATATTCATTCCGAGCTCAAAAAGAGTTGAAAGATTGTCTAATTTTACGCCTCCATCAACGGCTATCAAGATTGGTAGTTGACGTTCGGCGATCAACCGGCTTAGCTTTTTTATCTTATGTCTGGTAGCCGGGATAAATTTCTGGCCACCCCAGCCCGGGTTGACAGTCATGACCAGTACAAAATCCAGTTCTTCCAGGACTTCGCTTAATAAATCGACGGGTGTGGCTGGATTAATAGCCAGCCCGGCTTTTCTACCAGCTTCTTTTATCAGCTGCAGCAAACGATGAACATGGGGAGTGACCTCGAGGTGAAAAGATAACCAGTCAGCCCCAGCCTCTAAAAAACCCGGTATGAGCTTCTCAGGATTGTCCACCATAAGATGGACGTTTAAAGGCAGGTTGGTTTTCTCACGAAGATCTGAGACCAGCTTTTCTCCAAAAGTGATACTGGGCACAAAGTGGCCGTCCATTACATCGACATGGACCATATCAGCCTGGCCCTGTTCGGCCATGGCTACTGCTTCAGCTAAACGAGAAAAATCGGCAGATAAAATTGAAGGAGCAATTAGATACATTTAACGGCTGACCTCCAGATTAATAAGATTTCTTTTTTGAATCGGGTAACCGCCAGGTGGACTTTGCCTGACAATTACCCCTTTTTCCAGACCTGGATAATAAACATGACGAATATCCTCGACCTTGAAACCAGAAGCCTGCAATCTGGGAACCACTCGCTCGGCTTTTCGACCGATCAGGTCGGGCATCAGATATGTTTTCTCCCTTTCTCCCTGGCTGACCAGGAATCCTATAGCTGAATTCCTTTCGAGTACGGTACCAGCTGGCGGATATTGCGCAATTATTCTGCCGGCAGGGTACTGGGGAGTGTGAATCTGAGTCAGAAACCCCCGATTGAGACCTATTTGTCTGAGGGTACCTATGGCCTGTTCGAGGCTCCTCCCTGTCAATTCAGGGACCACCACTGACTCCTGTCCGCTGCTGACGATGACTGAAATCGAACGGTTAACTTTTAAACGTGAGCCAGCAGCCGGATCCTGACTGATAATTCTGCCCT
>ERZ795060.87-NODE-87-length-125809-cov-15.435310_pt1 | contig 125809 bp, 97 predicted proteins | sample MGYA00375144_ERZ795060 | MGnify/ENA primary metagenome ERZ795060 (study PRJEB30189, sample SAMN05720157) | activated sludge metagenome | isolation source: anaerobic digester from wastewater treatment plant | place: Japan | collected 2015-05-15 ...
GCGGGCCTCACCACGGTGATGAGTGGCCTGGTGGCCGCCCACGAGATCGGCCACGTTGCCGCTCGCGATGGCATGAACCCCACACCCGCTCCCGCCGCCCAGCTCGCAAAGGAGGTCGAGGCGGATCGGCGCGCTATGGATTACCTGACTCGGGCCGGACTGCCGGGTCACGGACTCACCGAAGCGCTGCAATTGCTGGCCGACGATCAGCCGAGCGGCTGGGCCGCCGTGCGAATCCGGGCTCTGCACAGCCACGCTCATGCAGACAGCGTAGCGCTCTCGGTGCTCGCGCCTTGAAACGACGCGCGCCGGCCTGGGCGAAAGCGGCCATCAATCGCTACAATCCTCCGGATTCTTTTCGTGATCCTGGAGGATTCGATGAGAAACACAATCACCCGAATCACCTTGGGCCTGCTGACGCTGGTGGGCCTGCTCGTTCTGCCCTCGTGCGGAAGCCAAAACCGTACCGAACGCCCTGAAGCCTTCACCGGCCAGACCGGCTATCAGCACTCGGACACGGACGGCGCGAAGCCCCGGCCGGCCAAGCTGAACTACAAGGGACTGCACGGCCCGCCGTAATGCCTGACGCCGGGAGCATTGCCCGCCTCGAGTCTTGGTGTGACATATGGCGCACTGTTGGCGCTGAGGCGTCAGCTATGGGCTAAAGGCGGGTGAGACGCCCGCCCCCCGTTCCGCTCAATGCGGTTGTGCAGCGGCTGCGCGGAGTTGCTGGCGATATTCGTTGCCCACGGCCGGATCCGTGAGCGCCAAGTCGCGATCGAACGGCACACCGGTCAGCCATGGGTCGAAGGGGCGGGCGGGCAGAGGCTGGCGTGCCGACTCTCGAGCGAAGGCGCCGAATGCACGGCCCCACGGCTTGAGTTGCAGATCGGTCGTCCAGCAGCCGCTCCATCGCGAGATGTCGCGAGCCGTCGGCGTGTCGGCGAAGCCCCAATTGAGCCAGCCGCACACCCGTCCGCGGCTCACGTCCAGGAGCGTGGCGCACCACTCGACCTGGTGCTCGACGGGCTTTTCCGGCAGTTCCCAGCCCGCCTGCCCCTGCAAGCCGCCTCCGCCGTACCAGTTGAACTCGCCGATCGTCAGCGGCTCGCCCATGCTGCAATCCTTCAACAGAGCCTGCAGGTAGATAGCGTTGGCCGGCACGCCCTCAGGCGAATCGCACGGCCGCGGATAGTCGAGCGGATAGAAATGCACGGTGGTAAAGTCGGTGTACTGCGTTTCGGCCTCCAGGTCGAAGCCGGCGTAGTGCCATACACTGGGCAGCATGACCGGCGAAGCCCACTGGATGTGACCGACGGTGATCATGTGATTGGTGTCGACGGAGCGGATGGCCTGCGTCATGCGGCGCACCCACTCGCCGCCGATATGCTCGCGAAAGCGCTGATAGTCCAGCAGCTTGAGGTCGCCGCGAGCCGGCGTATTCGGCGGGATGCTCACGTTGCCGAGCGGCTCGACCTTCTCGGCGGGAAGCTTCCAGGCCGCGGCCATCTTCTCGGCGCTGCCGTACTTCGCCTCCAGCCATGCGTTCCACTTCTTGTGCATGGCCGGCGTGTTCCAGGCCACCATCGGCTCGTTGGCCAAGTCGTAAGCGAAGATCACCGGGTTATCGGTGAATCGGCCGGCAAACTCGCGCCACCAACTTGCCTCCGCTTCGAGCATGCCGTCGTCGGCGAACCGGTCGCGCCCCTTGTACCACTCAGGCGTGCCTTCCCACAGCTCGGGCCCCGTGGGAATGACGTAGATCGCATGCTCGCGACAGATATCGAGCAGGCGAGCGAACTTGTCTGCCCCTTCGGCGGTCAGCTTGCCCGCCTCACGCTCGAATGAGACGACGGTGACGAATACGCGGATGGTGTTGAAGCCCTGCTCGGCGATCAGCCGCAGGTGCTCGCGGACGCGGTGCTCGTCAAACTGCTGCCAAACCTTGGGAGCCCAGCCCGTTTCGGGATCGAAGTAGTTCACGCCCACTGAGACGAACGGCTTGTGCGTGCCTCGCTCGCGAAAGGCCGTCGTCATTGTCGGATCCACCTCGATGAACGGCAGATCGGCACCGACCGTCGCGTTCAGACCGAAGGACGATATCACGAGGGCGGGGACAACGATGTGTCGCATGGGCTTATTCCTGAAGTTTTCACGGAAGGATGAACCACAGAGGTTCAGAGGCACAGAGAAGAAAAGAAGCGATCGTACCGCGTGAGATCTTGTTTACATTGCATTCTCTTCTCTGCGTCTCTGCGCCCCTGTGGTGCACACATTATGTCGCTGGGGAGAGCTAACGGTCGCCGAGCTGCTTCAGCACGTAATCGCAATTGATGACCTTCTCCACCATGTCCAGCGGCATGTAGTAGTAGTGATTGGACGCCTCGTAGCCGATACGCGAGTCCATGCGCGTGAGCGTAAACATCTCGCGAGCGATGGCCATTTCCTTTCTCGCCAGCTCACGCATGCGTGCGCGGAGGGCTTGGGCTTCGGCGGCGGGCGTGGCCTCGGTCAAGGCATTGCGGGCCATGATGAAATCCGCCTGGTTGGCCGTACTGGCGAAGTGGCACCAGGCGGCCCGGGCCAGAACCCAATCCTGCGAAGCGTTCTGCAATTCGAGGTCGCCCTGCGCGCTCTCGCACACCTGCTTGAACGCAGCCAGCCCCTCCTTCCAGCCGTCGGCGATCTTGCGAAACTGCCCGACATAGACAGCGGCTGGATAGACCGCGCGCCAGTTGTCGAGGTCGTCGTAAGGGAAGCCGACCATGGTCGAATGATAGCCCGTGGGTTTGACGTGCAACAGATTGGCCGGGGCCACCTGCATGGGGCCCGCGTAGACGACGGTTCCGTGATACGGAAACTCGCGGAAGCTCTCACTGAACATCGACCAGGCGGTCACGGCGTGCGGCGCGGCCGCCGGACCGTAGCGTCGCGTCGCCAGTTCGCGCAGCGCGTCCGGCACGCTGGGAACGGGACGACGATTGAAGGCCTGGACCAGTTCGAGATTGGGCGAAGGATACCCGCCGAGCGACCAGCTCAACATCATGCCGTCCACGTTGCAGGCGGCCAGGCCGGCGCAGTGCTCGGCGACGAGATTCATCACCGGCAGGTAAGGCAGGGCCGAGATTTCCCACGTGCAGTTGGCCTGGATTTTGGCCATGGTCTTGAGGCCGGCCTGACGGGCAAGCTCCCAATGACGCTGAGCTCGCGGCCCGGGGCCGACGGCCGACAGCGAGTACTCGCCCACTTTGGTGGACACGCCCCCGCGAGTGATCGGCAGGTCCCACTCGCTCACACTCATCAGGTAGACGTCCTTGGGCAGCCGGGCGATGATGTCCGCGCTCCAGGCATCACGCCACGCCCAGTCCCAGACAATCGTTTTGGCGTTGGGATCGCCCGTGCGCACACCTTCAGCGATGGCTTGGTTCACCTCGGCGATCACCTCGGCCGCCGACCGCTTCGAGCAGCGCGGGCATTCCTTGATCGATCCCCGCGACCAGCAGTTGGTGAGGTTTTCCGAGCAGGTGATGGTGAACGCGCCGCCCAGGCCGGGCACCTCGCGGAAGACGTGCCGCACGGCCTCGGTCAGCCAGCGGCGCACCCGCGGATCCGACGTGCACATGGCGTAGTAATCGTTCTCGGACACGCCCTTCATCTCGGGGCGGTGCTCGTAGAACGAAGCCGGCATGGCCCGCGGCTCGTTCGTGTACAGGTAGATCTTCACGCCATAGCGCTTGCCCCGCTCGACGAGCTTGCGGAGATTGGCCAGGCGCGTCTGCCAGCCTTCGCCGAACTCGGGGAACTCGGTGGACGGAGCCAGCTGCCGATAGCACACGTGCAGCCAGACGCCGTTGACGCCGACCTGCTGCAACCGCTGCAGCAGCCCCTCCGGATACGGATCCACAGCGTCGTCCATGAGCGGGTCGCCGAATAGCGCGCAGTAGGCGTAGAGGAACCGGATGGGCTGCTCGCCATCGCTGGGCACGACCACATGCACGCTTGCCGGAGGCAGTGGTTCGGACAGCGTACGGGCGAATGCGAACCGCGGCTCGCCGGGCTGATGGATCTCATCCTTGAACCGCGCCTGCACGAGGGCCTTGATCTCCGCGGCCCGAGCGACGGCGGCCTCATCCGGCGGCGCATATCTCAGCGGTGGGCAGGCGGGCTTGAGCAGGCCCAGCTTGATCCAGAGGAAGTCATCCTCTTTCAACGTATGGGCCAGTCGATCGGCGTCCCAGCCGAGCAGCGTGAGGAGCTGCTCGTAGTTGAGCAGGTGCCAGTTGCGGCGGATGATGGCGATGTAATTGCGCGCGAGTTGATCGTCGCTGACCGGCTGGTGCGGCGGCAGCCCCATGGAGGCGCCGAGCTCAGCCACCTGCTCGACGGTGGCGCCGAGCACCTCAGCCATGCGGTCGAGATTGACCGACTCCCAGTTCCGCCAGACGAACGCGTGCAACCGCGACGGCATGTGCGGCACGTCGAGCGGCGGCGGCGCGCTTCCCATTGGCAGGTCGCCGGCGCTCAGGGCCATCGCCTGAACCGAGATGCACAGCACGATGAGAATCGACCGTCTGGACATGGGAAGGCCTCCTGCAGAGTTCGCTTGAAAACAGGAGATCCTTTTAGTCGCAAGCGGCCGGCGTCTGCAAGGGGTGATCGGCAGGCCAGCGCATAAAAGCAAGCGTGGACTCGACCGAAGTCGGTCCACGCTCGCGGCAGCTGCCGGTTGCTGCAACGGTTGATACGGTTGCGCCGGAGCCGCCCTTGCCCCCTTCCCCTCGGGGGGGCCTCCTCCACGGTCGGGCCGTCGAGCCATCAGGGCAGATGCGCTCGAGCCCATCCCTCAGAAGAACCGATTCGCAAGTTCACTCGCGAGTTGGGCGGCATGTGGGAGCCCCTCCTCTCCCACCGCCGCGGCCTTATCGCCACACGAGGTCGCGATAATCCGGGCCGGTGCGAACGACTGGTGTGCCTCAAAATGGCACTACGAATCGCTGCGCTCTTCCAACTTCTTGCGCAGATACTTGTTTTCGCGACGTGTGGCTTCCAGATCGAACAACAGATACTTGATCGACAATCGCAGGAAGTCAATGCTCTCGTGCAGACTGCCCACGGTTTTTTTGATTTCTTCGTGGCGCTGGCGGGTCTGTTCGGCCAACAGACTCAGTTTGGCCCGCTCGTTCTCGGGCAACAGATTGATTTCGCTGACCAGTTCGCTGAGCTTCTGTTTGAATGTGGTCTCGTCCATGTTTCCCCCGCCAAGGCATTTGGTTACTGATGAGATGCAACCCCGAGCGTGACAATGGCAAGACCGATGCCAGCGCCTGCAGGAAACGACATTCAGGTGGCTCGCCAGCCGGCGCCTTCGCTGCCTCGGTTGTACAGCCGTTTTTCTCGGACCTACGCCCGCCCGCTCCCGGTTCCGTCTGCGCGGATGTGTTGTTTTACGGCAACATGAAAAGCCTTGCGGCTGCGACCCATGCAACACGAGTGTGGAGCCTGGTCGTTCTGAACCAAGAACTTATTCATCCGTGGCGTCCGTGTAATCCGTGGTTCCATCTTCTTCCCGCGCTCTTTTGAACCACGGATGGCTCGGATGGACACAGACAAAAAATCTGCGTCAATCTGCGCTAACCTGCGGACAAGAGAACCGACACACGATCGAGGGCTATTCGGATCGGTGGCTGACGGCAAGCTGACGCAATCCAGTCATAGCGAGGCCGAGCTCAGGAATCACGTGACGCCAAACCCCTTCGCGGAAACCACCATTTTGACGCCCGCATTCGCATGTCAGCAGAGACGCCAAAGGTTCACCCTAGAATGGGCTGCCGCAAGGTGCTGTCTGTTCGTCACTAAATGGATTCACCGACTGCAGTAGCCATCACCTTGCCAGGAGGAGTCGGTTGATGTCTCGATTTCCGTGGGGGACGGGAGGCCGCTTCGCCTTTGTGGCGGCGGCAGCAACTCTGGCCTGCCATCTCGCGGGCGCCGGCGCTAACGCCCAGGAGCGGGCGACCGGCGCAGGCAATCCGGTTTTGGCCAGCTCGGCCGCCAACATGCTCGCGTCGGGCTCGGACAACACGGCGCTCGCCACTGAGGCAGCCGATCCGATCTCGGACGACTTCAGCGGCCCCGCACTCAACACGAACCTGTGGACCATCGTCAACCCGCTGAATGACGCCGAGTTCAGCCCCGTGGGCACGAACACTGCCGATGCCCGGCTGCGGATCAGTGTGCCGGCTGGCCCCAGTCATTCCATCTGGACGGACGGAATCAACGCTCCCCGCATCATGCAGCCGATGGCCGACACCGACTTTTCCGTGGAAGTCAAGTTCGACTCGCCCATGACCAGCCGCTACCAGATGCAGGGCATCTGCGTGGAAGGAGACAACAACCGTTACCTGCGCATCGAGATCTATCACGACGGCAGCGGCTATCGCCACTTTGCCGCTTCGTTCGGCGGCACGAGCGCCGGCAACATCACCGACCGCGCGATCCAACTCGGCGGCGCCTCCATGTATCTGCGCCTGACGCGGACCGGGAACAACTGGCTGGCTCAGTACTCCACCAACGGCCAAGTTTGGACGAACGGCGCCGCCTTCACGTTCGCCATGGTCGTGCGTTCCGTCGGTCCGTACGCGGGCAACCAGACGGTCGCCAGCAGTCCCGCGCCGGCGTTCGTCGGACTCGTGGATTACTTCTTCAACACCGCCAGCCCCATCGTGCCCGAAGACAGCACGGGCGCGACGCTCACTCGCACGGTCACGGGCCAGGGCAGCATCACCGTCGATCCGGATTTGTCCGCGTACTACAACAATGAGATCGTCACGATCACGGCCGTGCCGGCGCCGGGATGGGAGTTCCAGGGCTGGAGCGGCGACTTGTCGGGCACGACCGCCAGCCAGACGCTCACCATGAGCACGTCGCGAACCGTGCACGCCACCTTCATCACGCCAGCGGTGGCCGAACCGGTCTCGGACGACTTCAACAGCGCCGTACTCGATACCCACCGGTGGACCATCGTCAATCCGCTCGGCGATGCCGAATTCGCCACGGAAGGCACCAACACCGCCGATGCACGCTTGCGAATCAGCGTGCCGGGCGAAACCAGTCACGCCATCTGGACCGACGGGATCAACGCCCCGCGAGTCATGCAGCCTGTGGGCGACACGGATTTCTCCGTGGAGGCCAAATTCGATTCGCCCATGAACAGCCGCTACCAGATGCAGGGCATCTGCGTGGAGGGAGAAAACAATCGTTACCTGCGATTCGAGATCTATCACGACGGCAGCGGCTATCGTCATTTTGCCGCTTCGTTCAGCGGCACGAGCGCGGGCAACGTCACCGACCGCGCGATCCAGCTCGGCGGCGCCCCCATATATCTGCGCCTGACGCGAACCGGGAGCAACTGGCTGGCCCAATACTCCGCCAACGGCCAAGCCTGGACGAACGGCGCCGCGTTTACGTTCGCCATAACCGTGCGGTCCATCGGGCCGTATGTAGGCAACCAGGGCGTAGGCGGGCCAGCCCCCGCGTTCGTCGGGCTGATCGACTATTTCTTCAACACCGCCCGCCCCATCGTACCCGAGGATGTCCCGGGCACCACGCTGACTCGAACGGTCACGGGGCAAGGCAGCATTCTGGCCGAGCCGGACCAGCCCGTGTACTACAACAACGAAGTGGTGACGCTGATCGCCGTGCCGGAGCCGGGTTGGGTATTCCAGGGCTGGGGCGGCGACCTGTCCGGAGCGGAGGACACACAGACGCTCACCATGATCGGCTCGCGGCTCGTACACGCCATTTTCGTTCAGCCGATGCCCGCGCTGAGCATCACGAACCTGGCGGTGAGCACCCAGACCGACAGCGCCAGGATTACCGTGACCACCAATCTGGCCGCCCGGGCCACGCTGCGGTACGGAACCACCACCGCGTACGAGTTGGGCCAGTTGCACAACTCCGCGTACGACACGCAGAACGTCTTCGACCTGACCGGCCTGTCGCCCGGCACACAATATCACTACACAGTCGCGTGCACCACGCCGCAAGGCGAATCGCGCAGCACGCCGGACGCGGTATTCACAACGCAGCCGCTTCCGCCTGCCGGGATCTGGTCCGAGGATTTCAACAGTTACAACCTCAATCCACAATTGTGGACCATCGTCGATCCGCTTGGCGACGCTCACTTCAGCATGGTCGGCACGAACACGGTCGACGCCCGCTTGCGCATCGACGTGCCCGCCGGCCCGAGTCACGTGGCCTGGACGGACGGCTTCAATTCGCCCCGGGTCATGCAGCCCGCCGAGAACACGGACTTTTCGGTGCAGGCCAAATTCGATTCGCCCCTGACCAGCCAATACCAAATGCAGGGCATCTGCGTGGAAGGCGACAACCAGCGTTCGTTGTGTATCGAGTTCTACTACGACGGGTCGAACTATCGCTACTTTGCCGCGGCGTTCGCGGGCGCTTCAGTAAGCAACGTCACCGACACTATCATCGCCGGCAGCACGCCCATGTATCTCCGCCTGACGCGCTCCGGCAACAACTGGGCGGCGCAGTACTCCACCAACGGCCAAAGCTGGACCGCCGGCTCAAGCTTCACGTTCCCCATGACCGTCCGGGCAGTGGGCCCGTTTGCCGGCAATGAGACACTGTCGAGCAATCCCGCCCCGGCATTCGTGGGGTTGATCGATTACTTCTTCAACACCGCCCAGCCGATCAATCCCGAGGATGGGGGGCAGGTAACCGACACTTTCGCGCCGAATATCTACACCGTTCGCTCGTCGAGCGGAGCCGAGAGCATCAGTTTGACCTGGAAAACAGATGAACCGGCCTCATCGTTCGTTGAGTACGGGCTCACAACCCAGTACGAAGCCGGTGAGGTCTACAATCCGGCACTGAAGACCTCGCACTCGGTGACGCTGACCGGCCTTGCGGGCAGCAGCACATACAACATTCGGATCCATGCGAGCGACGCGAATGGAAACACGTCGCACACGGACAATTTCACGGCCATCTCCGGGGCGGGCACCGGGCCCGACATCGTCGTGTGGTATGGCGATACGCAGGAGTTCGGGCATATCGGCACGCCGCAACCGCGCGTCAACGTGCTGGGCAACGTCTCCAGTCCGGCCGGCATGGCGTCGCTGAGCTATTCGCTCAACGGAAGTTCGTTCCGTCCGCTGAGCATGGGCCCGAACACCATGCGACTGGCCCGACTGGGCGATTTCAACATCGATATTCCCTTCGCCGATCTGGCGTACGGCCCGAACAACGTGCTCATCCGCGGCGTCGACTGGCAGGGCCGTCAGGCCAACCGGAGCGTGACCGTTTACAACTGGAGCGGGCCATATTGGCCGCTGCCTTACTACATCGACTGGAGCAACGTCGATAACATCAACGACGTCGCCCAGGTGGTGGACGGTTATTGGGAGATCCAGGGCGGCACGGTGCGATCGACGGTGATGGCCTACGACCGGCTGATCGCGATCGGAGGGTTGAGCTACCGCAATTACGAAGCCACAGTGCCCATTACCGTGCACGCCCTCGATCCCAACGGCTATGCCCCGCCGAGCTACGGGCCGGGCGTCGGGCTGCTGCTTCGCTGGCCCGGCCATTCCAACGACGGCAGCCAGCCCCAGCAAGGCGTGTATCCGTTAGGCGCCATCGGCATGTTCCGCTGGACCAGCGGCTACGAGCGCTTCGAAATCTTCGGCAACAACGGCCACATCCTCGCCTTCGATTCGAGCGGCGAAAAGATGCAACTGGGCGTGACGTACATCTTCAAAGTGCAGGTGCAGGATACCGCATCCAACGTGCGCTATCGCATGAAATGGTGGCGAGCCAACCAGAGCGAACCTTCGGGCTGGCGACTGACCGGAACCCAGTCCTACGCGAACGATCCGGGCACCGGCTCCATGCTCTTGCTGTCCCATCACGTGGACGCGTCTTTCGGATCGGTCTGGCTGGAGCCGCTACCGTAGAGGGGTCGCCGATCAGCCGCGGCGAGTTCCACGATAGTAATGACGAATGCCGAAATCCGAATGACGAATTAATGACGAAGGCCGAATGAGACACGGCGGCTGCGTGCCACAAATCTGGCTCAAAGCTCATAGCTCACAGCTCATAGTTTCTTCCGTCACTCCGGCTACGGCGCGGGGGCGGAGGACGTCGCAGTCGGGGTACGGCGCTGCTGCAGCATCCACCGATACACCCTCGGGTTGTTGTACGTGGCCGTCCACGAGTCGTGCCGCGCGTCGGGGTATACGGTGAACCGCGGTTTGGCGCCCTGCTGCTCGAGGGCTTGCACCACCGCACGCGACCGGGCGATGGGCACCACGTCGTCCAGCTCGCCGTGCACCACCCATAGCGGCGTGTCCTTGACGCGGCTCGCCTGCTTGGGATCGCCTCCGCCGCAGATCATGACTGCGGCCGCGAATCGGTCCGGGAAGGCTGCCACGGTGGCCCACGTGCCGAATCCGCCCATGCTCAAGCCGGTCACGTACACGCGGCTGCGGTCGACGGCGTATTGCGACTCGATGCTGTCGAGCAGCCGGCCCAACTCCTCCGGCCGCCATCCGTGATCGGTCTGCGGACTAACGAGAATGAACGGGAACTGCTTGCCCTCGCTGACCAGCCGGGGCGGACCGTGCTTCTTGACTCGTTCCAGATCATGCCCCGACTCGCCCGCGCCGTGCAGGAACAGCACCAGCGGCCAACGTTTGCCGCCGCCATTCGTGCCGTAACCCGCGGGCAGGTAAAGCAGATGCGGCATGGGCTCTTGTCGGGCGATCTGCGGATCGCGACGATCCGCTGCCGGCCGCGACTGTGCGCCGCCCGTCTGTGCGAGAGCCGACGCCCCCAGGACCAATACTGCCATCACCGTGAGTCTGTTGCACATGTGAAATCTCGACGCTGATCGAGAGGTGTCCATTCCAGAGCGTCATTGTCCATGCCCACGCCGCGATTGGCAAGCAGGATCTTCTTACTTCAACCGGAAAGCGGGCTCGGGGTCGACCCGAATTCGGGCTCAAACGCGGCTCGGGAGTCGGGAGGCGCAAGTGTCACCGGTGGTGCGGGCCCTATCCTCTTGACGGTCAATCGAGTCTATGCCTCTCACGGAGCTGAACCCATGGCGTTGACGATCCATTTCGTTCGGCCGGAAGACTTCATCCGCGTCAGAACGGACGGGCTCCTCGACCTCGAGGCGAGCAAGCAGTTGCTCCGAAAAGTCGGAGCCACGATGGCGGCTCAGGAGGTCGAATACGCCATCGTGGACCTTCGGCAAGCCCGAGGCGCACTGACGGTGGTCGATCTGTATGAACTCGTTTCATCGCTGGCGGACAGCGGGTTTCAGCCGTCCTACCATCTGGCCATCCTGCATCGGCCCGGTGCCCATGACCTGGCGCACTTCTTTGCGCTCTGTGCCGGAAACCGTGGGTGGCAGATCGGCGCGTTCGGGACATTCGAGGAGGCGTTCGATTGGCTCAACCGCAACCAGCACCTGGACCTTCGAGGGCAACCTCTGCACGGAACGTGAACGCGGCCCTAAGCTCGGGCGACCTGACGGCGGCGGAGACGGCAGACATGATGGACCAACGAATGGAAATACGGCGCAGGTACCCATCATCGACGCATGAAGGCCGGCCTGAGCCGAGTCATGCCATGGCGGCTCATGCACTCGAGCCGGCCGGTCACGTTCAATGGGGAAAGCTGGCGCTTTCGGTGGGCCTGTGCGAAGCGGTGGGCGTCCTGGGCGCGCTGGCCCTGAGGGGCGAGCGCCTTGCGTGGTACCGCGGTCTCGAGAAACCGCGGTTCGCCCCGCCGGACTGGATCTTCGGTCCAGTGTGGACAGCTCTCTATGGCCTGATGGGCTTTTCTCTGTACAAGCTCTGGGACCGTCGAGACCAGCCCCGGGCCAAGGCGGCATTGCGAGCGTTTGCGAGTCAACTGCTCTTGAACGCGAGCTGGACGCCGGTATTCTTCGGCTTCAAGTCGCCCACGGGCGGGCTGGCCGTGATCGTCGCGTTGTGGCTGGAGGTGGTGGAGACGATCGCTCGCACCCGCAAGGTCTCGCCCGAGGCCGCGGCCGCTTTACTGCCGTATGCCGCGTGGGTCAGCTTCGCGACGGTGCTCAACGCGTCGATCGTATCACTCAATCACGACCGACCGCGCGAATCAGGCTCCACGCGAACATAGCCGCACGCGGGGGTCGGACGATGCCGGGCCGCCGGGCTGCCGGACCGTCGGGCGGTCGCTCGCATCACTTGGATTGGTTCATCTGTCCTTCGTACGTGGCGTGAATGGCCCGCGACAGCTCCTCGGACTGCCCGCCCTTGGTCAGGTAGGACGAGGCACCGGCTTCCAGCATGCTGGTGATCAGCCCGCGGTCGTCGTGCACCGACAGACCGATGACCGACACGTGCGGCATTTCGAGCTTGATGCGGCGCGTCGCCTCGATCCCGTTCATCTTGGGCATGTTGATGTCCATGATGACCACGTCCGGCTGAAGCAGGCGGGCCAGCTCAATCGCTTCCTCGCCGTTGGCGGCCTCGCCGGCGACTTCCAGCTGCGGATCGCATTCGATAAGCGTCCGGAAGCCTTCGCGGACCATCTTGTGGTCGTCGACCAGCAGCACGCGAATGGTGTCGCGACGCCGGCTCTCGCATGCGGAAGGCACCACCGCCACGGCGGCTTCCTCGGCGGCGACCTGATCGATGACCGGCACTTCGATGGGCACGCGGACCAGCACCCGGGTGCCCTGCCCCGGCGCGGACGTGATCTCGCACGAGCCGCCCAGTGCGGCCAGCCGCTCCCGCACGCTCAACAGCCCGTATTTGCCGCCGGCCGGATGAGACTCCTGGCGCGAGATGTCGAAGCCGGCCCCTTCATCCTGCACGGTCACCCGAAGTTCGCCCGACTCCTGCTCCAACCGGACGGTCGCCTCGCTCACTCGGGCGTGCTTGACGACGTTGAACAACAGCTCCCGCACGGTCTGAAAAATCATGACCGCCTTGTCATCCGGCATGTCCACCGATTCGCCGTGTTGCTCGATCCGCACAGTCAGGCCGTGCCGCTCCATCTGCTCGCCGAGCCAGTGAATCGCGGCGAACAGGCCGGCCTCGTACAGGATGGTGGGACTCAGATCGGTGATCAGCGTCCGGGTATACTTCAGCGCCTCGTCGATCAGCTCGCGCAAGTCCTGCATCACCTTCTCGCCCGAGGGCATGATGTGATTGCTGACCAGCTTGGACTTCATCTTGCTTGCCACTAACAATTGGGCGAGATAGTCGTGCAGTTCGGTGGCCAATCGGCGGCGCTCCCGCTGCTCGGTCAGGACCAGCTCGGAAGTCATGGCCCGCAGGTGTTCCTGGTAGGTGACCAGCGAGCGCGTGCGCTCGCGGACTCGCTGTTCAAGCGCGTCGTTGAGTTCGAGCAGTTGTCGCTGGGTGCGTTTCAAATCGGTGATGTCCACCGAGACGGCCACGCCGCCGATGATCTCGCCGGAGACGTCGCGGATCGGCACCGCATAATTGAGGATGGTGCCGCGCCGGCCGTCGGCTCGTTTGAATTCCATCTCCTCGGCGGCCACGGCCTCACCCTCGCGAAGGGCCCGTGCGAGCCCCCGTTGCGACGCCGGAATCATCTTGCCCGTCTTGGGCGAAAAGCCCTGGTAATAGGCGGCAAAGTCTTCCAGACTCTCCGAGAGCACAGGCAGCCGGCCCCAGGTGGTGGCCACCGCCGGGTTCACATCCGTGACTTTCCCCTCGCGATTGGTGATGAACACCGCGACCGGCAGAACATCCAGCACCGCCCGTAACCGGCGCCGTTCGTTCTCCACCGCCGCGTGTTCACGAGCCAGCGTCTGCTCGGCCCGTTTCTGGTCGTCGATGTCGGTCGCGGTGCCGAACCATTTGACGATCCGCCCCTCATCGTCCCGCAGCGCAAGGCCACGGCTGAGGAACCAGCGGTATGTTCCGTCTTTTTCACGAATGCGATGCTCGACCTGGTAATTTTCGCCCGACTCCACGGCGTGCCGCCAGGCCGCCGACGTCCGATCCACATCATCCGGATGGAGCAAGCGCTGCCAGCCGTCGCGGCAGGCCTCTTCCACGCTCAAGCCCGAGCAGCGAGTCACCTGATCGTTGTAGAAATCGACGCGTCCGTCCGGCTCGGCCGTCCAGACGATCTGGGGCAAGGCCTGTGCCAGCGTGCGGAACTGCGATTCGCTCTCCCGCAACTGGCGCTCCATCTGCCGTCGCCGGGTCGTATCGTGGAAGACAATGAGATGCCGGCCGGGGATGATGCTGAACGCCGCCCCGACGTCGAACTCGAACACTTCGCCGTTCGGACGAACGATCTGGACTTCGCCGGTATATCGGCCGGTCTGAAGCAGGGCTCGCCGCATCTCCTCCACACCTCCGGGGGGCTGGAGGAACTCGGTCAGCGACCGGCCGATCAGGCTGTCGCCGTCCAGGCCGAACGCGGTAACCGCCGCCGGATTGACCTTGGTCAATCGCAGATCCTCGTCCACGATGACGATGCAGTCAGGCGAGGTTTCGAAGATGGCCCGGAATTGCCGTTCACTCTGCTTGAGCACGCGTTCGGCTCGCTTGCGCTCGGTGATGTCCATCCAGGCGACCACCGCCCCCGTCGTGCGGCCGGAACCGTCACGGATCGGACCGGCGCTGCACAGCAGCGGGATGGACGTGCCGTGAGCCCCCCGGACGCAAATCTCTTCGTTCGTGGTGGTTTCACCGCTACGCATGGCCCGGGCCAGCGGCGATGAGGGATGATCGAGCGAGATGATCTCCTGCAGGGCTGAGGCGATGGTCTCGCCGGTCGTCCGCTCACCCTGCTGGGCCGAGGACGCGGCAAACATTTGTCGCCCGTGACGGCTGACCAGCCGAATCGCGTCCGGCCGGTCCGCCACGGCGATTCCGATGGGCACATGCTCCATCACCGCGTCCAGCACCCGCCGACTGTCCTCAGCTTCCAGGGCGCGCCGCTCCGCCTCCGCGACCGCCTGATGCAATCGAGCCTGGTTCTCGCGAAGGGCCTTCTCCGCTCGCTTGAGATCGTCGATATCGGCGCAGCTGCCGATCCATCGGAGAACTTCGCCGCCCTCGCCGCAAATCCCCCGCCATCGCCCCACGAACCAGCGATACGTGCCGTCCGCCGTACGAAACCGGTGTTCGACCTCGATGCTCTCGCCGTTGCAACAGAGCCGGCGCCACTCCTGCCGGACGCGCTCGGCGTCCTCGGGATGCATCGCTTCCAGCCAACCGGCCCCCGCCACTTGCTCGCGCGTCAGACCGGTGTAATCGCAGAACTGCTGGTTGCAAAAGTCGCACGATCCGTCCGCCTGGCCGGTGAGCAGGACATCGGGGACGGTTTCGGCCATCACCCGGAAACGATACTCGCTTTGGGCCAGTCGATTGGCCCGATCCGTCAGCTCCCGGGCCAGCCGCTTGCGCTCCAGCGCGGTGGCCACATAATGACAAATCGTCTGCAGAAAGATCAGCTCGGAAGCCGAAAAGCGGCGACGGCGACGCGATCCGAATGACAGCGTGCCGACGATGAAGCCATGCAGCATCAACGGATAACAGAAATAGGCCCGCACGCCGAGCTTCCGAGCCATAGCCGGTCGAGGGGCGTCCTGCCGCCCGCCGTTTTCCGCTGCCGGCGGCACACTGCCTGACACCACATCGTCGAAATCAAGATGCCGTATATCCGGCAGCACAGATTCGGGCACGCCGCTGTATCCGTTGAGGACGAGCTTTTCCGTCGTCTCATCCACCAGGTGGTGCACGTAGCAGTCCAGCCGCAAGTGGGCGGCCAGCTTGGGATACAGCCGCCCCAACAGTTCCACCGGATCTTCCACGGACAGAAGCTCGCCGGCGGCCTCCGACAGCAAGGTCAAACGAAAGTTGCGCTTTTGAACCAGCAGGCGCGCCGAGTGTTCGCTGGCAAGCATGGCCGCTTGCCGGGCCAGTTCCTGTTTCTGCAGAACGTAACGAATGGAGCGTTCGAGCAGTTCCGGACTGAGATGTTTCCACTCCAGATAGTCGGCGGCACCGGCATGCAGCGCTCGCAGCCCCTCCTCGCGGCTTTCGGCCAGCACGATCACCGGCAGCTCCACGGAGCCGTCCGCGCCGGCCATGCCGGGCCAATCGCCGGTTCCCAGTGTCTTCCAGTTCACCAGGCACGCATCGTAACCGGCACCGCGCGAACGATCGGCAGCATCCGGCCAGTCCACCGCTTGATCGATCTCGAACCCTTCCCAGTCGATATCCGCCAGCATGCGCTCGAGACGAGCCGTGCTGTCCGGATCGGAATCGATAATCAACAGTCGTGCCCGGCTTGCGGGCGTCGTCACGAAGCTTGAGTTCATAGCGGCACTCGCCTGTTCAGAGAAGCGGCCTGCTTGATGCAATCCGCTCCCGGGCTGACCCCTCCCATCCGCACGTCAAGCAGCACAACGGTCGGGCATCCGCCGGCCGGCACCGCATCCAATTGCTGAAAGCGCTGGGGTTAGGATGGATCCCGGCTTCCTGTGCCCGTCGCGGCGGCCCCTATACGTTTGAGACAACGTCCGCCGCGCGCTCACACCCGCAGGGGCATGAGCCTCCCGCCCAAGGGACTTGTGCACTTTACCCGGCCGGTCCCGGTGCTTACAGAGGCCAAGAGGCGATGTTTCAAAATTCAGGGAAACCCCGATCAGGGTTTGTCCTGCCGAAAATCAAACCGAGTCAATGACCGTGCAGTGCGCTTCGCGAATGGCCCTGGACAGTTCTTCCGAAGCGCCCCCCTTGGGAATGTACGAAAAAGCGCCTGCTTCCTTCATCGCGGCCATCATGGACTTGTCCTCATGCATGGACAAGGCGACGACGGCCACGTCAGGCATCTCTTCGCGGATACGGCGGGTGGCTTCGATCCCGTTCATCTTGGGCATGTTGATGTCCATGACGATCACGTCGGGATGCAGCACGCGGGCCTGCTGAAGCGCTTCTTCGCCGTTGGAAGCCTCGCCCACCACGCGCAGGCGAGGCTCGCTCTCGATGATGCTCCGCAATCCTTCGCGAACCATGTGATGATCGTCGGCCAACAGCACGCGAGTCACGCGGCGACGGCCGGGTCGCTCGACGCGAGCCGCCTGCGACGGCTCACCGACCGCGACCAGATCCGGTTCAGCCGGCTCGACCACCTCCACCGCGGGCAATGGGACGATGACGGTCGCCCGTGTGCCTTGGCCCGGCGCGGAATCGATCTCGAACCGCCCGCCCAGGGCTTCGATTCGCTCGCGAATGCTGAACAGTCCGTACTTGCCCACTGCGGTGGGTCCCTCGGCCGCTGAGGGTTCAAAACCAACTCCCTGATCGGACACGCTTAGCATCAATTCGCCCGCAGGCGACTGGTCGATGATCACCGTCGCGTCATGCACCATGGCGTGCTTGGCCACATTGATCAGCAGCTCGCGCACCGTCTGGAACACCAGCACCGCCTGGTCATCGGGCATCTGGATGGAACCCTGACAGTCCTGCACTTCGACGCGCATCCCATGCCGTTGCATCTGCTCGGCCAACCAGTGGATAGCCGCCACCAGTCCCGCTTCGTACAGTATCGTGGGGCTCAACTCGGCAATGAGCGTGCGTGTGTACTTGATGGACTGCTCGAGCAGATCATTGACCTCGGCGATCACCGCCTCGCCTCGCGTGGAGCGAGTCAACTGGACCAGCAACCGCGTCTTCATCTTGCAGGCGACCAGGAGTTGGGCGAGGTAATCATGCAACTCGGCGGCCAGGCGGCGCCGCTCGCGCTGTTCGGTCAGCGTGAGATCGGAAGCCATGGCCCGCAACTGCTCCTGGTAATCCAGCAACGATCGCGTCCGTTCGCGAACGCGGTTCTCCAGCAAATCGTTGATGTGCTGCAACTGTTCCTGGGCCACCTTCTGGTCGTGAATGTCGGTCGAGGATCCCAGCCATTTGGTGATCTGTCCGTGCTCGTCACGCAGAGGCAAAGCAATGGTCAGGAACCAGCGATACTCACCATCGTGCCGTCGCAGGCGATGCTCGATGCGATGCGGATCACCCGATCGCAGCGAATGCTCCCAGGCCTCCAACGTGCGCGACACATCGTCGGGATGGACGTACCTTTGCCAGTTGATGACGATTTGTTCGCGAGTGGCACCCGCGAACTGCTCGGCTTGTCGGTTCACGTAATCCATGCCGCCATCCGGTTCGGCCGACCACACCATCTGAGGCAGCGCCTCGGTCAGCGTGCGGAACCGATGCTCACTCTCGCGAAGGGCGGCCTCGGCGCGTTGGCGTTGACGGCGCTCCTCGAGCTCGCGTTGGGCCCGCTGAATGGCCTGTGGCAGACGATCGAGGCGCATCTTGATCACGTAATCGACCGCCCCCATCCGAATGGCCTCGGTGGCGATGTCTTCGCCCAGCGTGCCGGAAACGAAGATGAAAGGAACCTCCGAACCACAGCGCTCGATGACCATGCGCAAGGCCGACAGCCCATCGAATCCCGGGAGCGTGTAGTCGGCGAGAATGAGATCGAAATTAGAGGCCTCCAGAGCCCGGCTGAACTCCTCGCCGCTGTCCGCCCGGGTGATCTGGCAGCCGATGCCCGCGTCCGTCAGTGTGGCCTGGACCAGTTCCGCATCGACAGGATCGTCTTCCAGATGCAGTATGCGCAAAGGCTGTTGCATTCGCGTATATCCTCAACTCGATGAAGAACTGCTGGTGCCGGCCGGCTGACGGGCGGTGCAATGAGGCGGGGCCTCGTTCACGAGCAGCCAGAACACGCCCAGCCGCCGAACCGCCTCGGCAAACGCGTGAAAATCGACCGGCTTGACCACGTAGGCGTTGGCCCCCAGATTGTACGTTTCCACCAGATCGCTCTCCTCGCGCGAGGAGGTCAGCATCACCACCGGCAGCGTCTTGAGCTCGGGGTCCGACTTGATCTGTCGCAGCACCTCGATGCCGCCCACGCGAGGCATCTTGAGATCCAGGAGTATTACCGCGGGAAGCCCGTCCGTGCGTCCGGCGTACTTGCCCCGTCGAAACAGGAAGTCCAACGCTTCGGCTCCGTCCGGCAGCGTGAGCACTTCGTTGGCCAGGTGATACTCGGCCAGCGCCATGAGCGTCAGTTCCACGTCGTTAGGGTCATCCTCAACCAGCAGTATGCGCTTCAACTCTGGCATCCAGTTCCTTTCCTTGGGGCAAAGAGAAGTAAAAAGTGGCACCCTGATCCGGAGCTCCCTCCGCCCACACCTTGCCGCCGTGACGGTGGATGATGCGTTGTACGATCGCCAGCCCGATGCCTGTCCCCTCGAAGTCCTCCGCCTTGTGCAGCCGCTGGAACACGCCGAACAGCCGGTCGGCGTACTGCATATCGAATCCCACCCCGTTGTCGCGGACGAAGATCGTGACGTCCGGCGTGCCGGAATCCACCGCTCCGACTTCAATCCGTGGCGTCTCGCGCGTCCGTGAATATTTTAGGGCGTTGGAAAGCAGGTTTCCCAAGACCACTCGCAACAGTGCGGGATCGGCTTGCACGCGAGGCAAGTCGGGATGAATGATCCATTCGACCCGAGTCTCGCCCAAATCGCCCTGCAACTCCTGGCACACGTCTTCCACCACCGAGGCCACCGACACCGACGTGATCCGCATCGCCGAGCGGCCCATCCGGGAGAACTGCAGCAAGTCATCGATCAACTTGCCCATGCGATTGGCGGCTTGTGCAATAACCTGAAGATGTCGCCGGCTGGACTCGCTCAACTGATCCTGCGTCTGCTTTTGGAGCAATTGCACAAAGCCGGCGATGTGACGCAGCGGCGCCCGCAAATCATGCGATACCGAGTAGCTGAACGCTTCGAGCTCCCGATTGGCGGCGGCCAGCTCGGCCGTCCGCGTTTTTACCTGCTCTTCCAAGTTCTCCTGGAGAATGCGCAGCGCCTCTTCCACCTTCTCGCGCTGCTCGATGTCGTTCCGCAGTTCTTCGTTGGCGATCATCAATTCGAGTGTTCGCGATCGCACCAATTCCTCCAGATAGTCGCGGTGCTGGCGCAGCTCCTCCTCTGCCAGCTTGCGCTCGGTGATGTCCAGATTCATCCCCACCCAGGAGGTGATCCGACCCGCGGAATTGCGCACGGGCAAGCCGCGAACCAGCACGGTGTGATATTCCTTGTCCGGGCCCAGAATGCGAAGCTCGATCTCGAACGGCGTCCCGCTTTGAATCGCCTCGCGCATCCGCTCCAAGGTCGTCTCCACCTCCTCCGGAGGCAGCCGGCGGGTCCAGCCCCAGTCCAAGGTCTCTTCCATGTTCATGTCGAGCAGTTCGAGAAACGAGCGGCTGAAATACTGCGGTCGGCCCGACGGATCGGCCAGCCACACGCCGTACGGAATTGTCTCACCCATGGTGCGGTATCGCGCTTCCGACGCTCCGAGCTCTTCCTGCGCTTGCTGGGCCGCCTCTCGTGCTTCACGTTCCTTGGCTAAAGCCTCGAGCACCTCCTGCTCGGCGGCCAAGCGGGCGGCATTCTCCTGCCGCAATTCCAAGTTGGCCCGCGCCAACTCACTCGTGCGTTCCTCGACCGTCCGTTCGATTTCGACTGCTCTATTGATCAGCAGCCAGAAGTAGCCTGCCACAATCCAGGTCACCAGAAACCCCACCAGGAACACCGCCAACGGCATGCGGCTCCGCATGGGTTCCAGTGCGCCGGGCAAAGGCTCCGACACAACCAGCCAACTTTGCCCACCCAGGCTGAACTCGACGGCATCTCGAAACCTCTTTCCCTGGAGGTCGGCCACGTCGGTTCTACTCAACGTTTCGGGCACATCGGCCAGCGACGTCGATGGCGCCGGCGCAACCCGCTGATACTGATCGGGGCCGGTCTGGAGGTAGACCGCATGGGCCAGCGCCAATGCCGGATTCTCGAAAACGGCCAGCGCTTCGGCGACCATCGGCGCGATCTGGAATACGCCGGCGGCCACACCTTCCAGATCGGGCGAGTGGTCACGCCGGTACACCGGCATGAACGCCAGGATGCCGTCCCAGCGGGCTTCCCGCTGAATCAATCGGATCGCCAGACTGGCCCGCAGCTCGCCCGACGTCGCCGCGGCCGCGAACGCTTCGGCGGCTCCGGCACGATGGCCCATGTCAACGCCCAGCGCAGCTTCGTTCAGTTCCAAGGGCTCGACGAACTGAATGGGGAAGTACGCCGGTCGATCGGTCGCAGGAATCGCGGCACCCTCCACTCGCAACTCTTTGATCCGGTACTCCGGAAAGCCGGCCTGCCTCATTCTTTCCTCGAAGGCCTCACGCTGATCGGCGGGCACCCGCGGCGCCCACTCCAGAGCCACAATGGCGGGACGGCGAGCCAGCATGGCGCTCGAAAACACGCGAAACTTTTCCTGGGTCACTTCGGGCAGCGAGTGAAGGTAGTCGGCCAGGATGGAAACCTTGGACAAGTATGCTTCCAGCGTGGCGCGAATCGCATTGGTCTGCGTGCCGACTTCCCGCTCGAAAATCAACTGTTGATCGCGCTGCTCCACCCACCGGGCCCACGTGAAGACCACCTGCGAAATGGTGAGGCCCACGACGAGAATGACCAGAACCGGCCAATGCCTGGGCAACGAGAACAGCCCGAGCTGCCGTCGAACATGTGCAACGAGTGGGTGGAGTGGACTGAATCCTCGCATACGAGATTGCTGTGCCCCGCCGGGGCGCGTGGAAGCCGAGCATGTCCATCGGTGATCAACCCCACCAAAAAGAGTGATACGCACCTGATTCTAGCCCGGAAGCGCGTTACCAGTTCGTGCAGATGGGTACCCCGCGCCGGAACGGGTTTTTCCCTTACGGTTGCGATCAGTGCTTTGCCTATCGATCAGCAACTTCAACATCCACGCGTCCTTCCTATGATCCGGCAGGCGTCGAACGCCGGGGCGAGCGATCTCGTGTGAGCGTTAGCCCGCCCAAGACCCAAGACCGCAAAGGCGAGCGGAGAAATCTATGGCCGGACACACCCCTACCACCGAACCCATTCTTGTCTTCGGAGCGACGGGCAAGCAGGGCGGCGCAGTCGCTCGGCACCTGGCGAAATCGGGCTTTCATGTGCGTGCCGTCACCCGCGAGCCGGATCGGCCGGCCGCTCGCGCATTGGCCGCGGCCGATATCGAAGTCGTCAAGGGCGACCTGAATGACCGGAGTTCCGTCGAGCAGGTCATGCGCGGCGCGTACGGCGTCTTCTCGGTGCAGGACTTTTGGACCGCGGGTTTCGACACCGAGATCGCCCAAGGAACGCTGGTCGCGGAAGTGGCCCGATCGTCCGGCGTGCAGCACTTCGTGTACAGTTCGGTCGCCAGTGCCGACCGAAGCACCGGCCTGGCTCACTTCGACAGCAAGTGGATCATCGAACAGCGCATTCACGAGCTGGGGTTGCCGTTCACCATTCTGCGACCGGTCTTCTTCATGGAGAACTGGGAAACCGTGCGCGGCCACATCGTCAACGGGGCACTGCCACAACCGCTCGATCCCGACTGCCCGCTGCAGCAAATCGCCACCGATGACATCGGCGCTGTGGCGACACTCGCGTTCTGCAACGCGGGCCGGTGGCTCGGCCGCGTGGTCGAGCTGGCGGGCGAGGAGTTGACCATGCGGCAAACCGCCGAGACTTTTTCACGAGTTCTCGGACGCCCGGTCGAGTACGTGCAAGTCCCTTGGGACACGTTCGCCCAGGCCACCTCCCGTGAAACCGCTCGGATGTATCGCTGGTTCCAGGACGTGGGGTATCAGGTCGATATACCGGCCCTGCGGCAGGAATGCCCGGATCTCAAGACGCTCGATCAGTTCCTTCACGAACAGCCGTGGGTCCGGGCGGAGATCTCCGCCGGTAGCTATGTGTGAGCCCATCTGCCGGGTTCGGAATCAGGGCGTGAGACCGGTCAATCCAGGCGCAATGTCAGGCATTTGGCCGCGCCGCCGGACTTTAGGTACTCCGACAGATTCACCGGGTGAACGCGATAGCCGCGGCTGCACAAATCCGCCACCAGTTGTGTGCAACCGGTCGGTACCACCACGTGCTCGCCCAGGCACACGGCGTTGCAACCGAACCGCAACGCGTCGTGCTCGCTCACCTCGATCAGATCGCTGATATGCGCGGCCAGCACCCGCCGGGCATACTCGTCGAACGCCCCGGGATAATACATCGCCTGCCCCGCGCTGAGCGGACAAAAGCACGTGTCGAGATGGTAGAACCGTGGATCAGCCAGTTGCAGGGAGAGAACGCGGCGATTCAGGAGACGCGCGATGATATCGTGCGAGCGGATTTCACTTCGGAAGTGGTAGCCGCAGAACAAATGTTCGCCACATTCCAAGGCATCGCCCGCGCCTTCGAAGAAGGCGTCCGGCGGCAACTCTTCGACCGTAAACCCGTGGGTGGCGAACCAGTCGCGGAAGACCGGCTCCTCGCCGCTGCGGACGGGAAAGCGAAACCGACTGAGGATCACCCGGTCGCCCGCGACCAGCCCGGCGTTGGCCGTGAACACCAGGTCCGGCAGACCGCGCCGCGGCTCGACCAACTCCACTTCAGCCCCACATCGACGCAACACGTCGCGCAGGTGCGTCCATTGCGCTTCGGCCAGCTTCGGGTCGGCCCCCCGCAGCCGCGACATCCACGGATTGATCTCGTACTCGATGGCAAAATACGTCGGCGGACACATCAACAGCCTGGGCATGATCTCGTCCTTCCGGGCAGAACCACCTTTGGTCAGGTTTGCCCACTATAACGTCACCCGCATTATAATGCCGACCCGGCAAATGTTGTGCGAGCTGACGAGTCTTCATACCATATGGATACCGTTGGGAGTATCGCCATGCCCCGAGAAGAGCGATCCAACGCCTGGCGGCCACAAGGACAAGCTCGCCGAGTTTTCCGCACAGGAGCTCTCGATATTCGGGTCGGTCGCCCGGGACCAGGCCGGTGCCGAGAGCGATATCGATATCCTGGTTGAGTACACACCCGGTACCCGCGTTGGCCTTCTTGCGCTTATTCGGCTCCAGCGATTCTTGACCGAACTGCTCGGAACGAAGGTCGATCTGGTTACGCCCGCCGCCTTGCGGCCGGGGATGAGAGACCACATCCTGCGGGAGGCTATTCGTGCCGCCTAGAGCTTGGCAGCTGCGGGTTCAAGACCTCCTGGAGGCGATCGCCGCTATCCAGGAACACACGGCAGGCATGGATTTCGAGAGCTTTGCGGCTGACCGCAAGACCGTCGACGCCGTCGTCGACAACCTTGCACTCATCGGTGAGGCATCCCGTTGCATGCCCGATGCTGTCGCCGACAGAACACCGCATATCCCGTGGAAAGATATGCGCGAGATGCGAAACGTGTTGGTCCACGTCTACTTTGGCGTGAACAAGCATATCGTTAGGGACACGATCCACATCGATCTTCCGCCGCTGGTACCGCTTCTGAAGAACCTGCCCTCATATCACGCCAGATCCAGCTCCGCCAGCAGCTCGCGGAGGAAGGGCTCGACGTCGGTTACCAGGCCGACGGTTTGGAAGCTGCCCCGGTCGGCGAGCTTGGTCGCCACCGCGGGATTGATGTCCACGCACACGACCGGCACGTCGGCGGGCAGCAGGTTGCCGGTGGCCACTGAATGCAACGTGGTGGCGATCATGAGGGCGAAGCCGACAGAGCGGACATGCGCCCGCATGGCTGCCTGCGCCACCAGCGTATCGGTGATCACTTCGGGCAGCGGACCGTCGTCGCGAATGGAGCCGGCCAGCACGAACTCCACGCCGTGCCGGATCACCGCGTGCATGATGCCGGTGGTCAACACCCCGGCTTCGATCGCCGCGCGGATGCTGCCGTAGCGGCGAATGGTGTTGATGGCCCGCAGATGATGCTCGTGGCCGGTCTCGGCGGGAATGGCTCGATCCATGTACACGCCCAGCGACGTTCCGTACAACGCCTGCTCGATGTCGTGAACGGCCAGCGCGTTGCCCGCAAACAGCACGTCGATGTAGCCCTTCTCGATCAGTTGAACCACGTGGTGGGCCGAACCGGTGTGAACGATCGCCGGACCGCCGACGAGCAGGATCTTCTTGTCGGATGCGCGCACCTGCCGCATCCGGTCGGCGATCTGCTTGATCGCGACGTTCTTGGGCTTCTCGCTGGAGACGGCCGACGACATGAACTCGAACACGCCCACTTTGGGACCGCGAGCCGCAGGCGTGACCTTCACCCCGCGGTATCCGACCACCACCAAATCGCCGGCCTTGATGTCGGCCACCGGCACGCAGCGGAACTGTCCGGTGGCCTTGTCGAACACGATGCCGCAATCCATCTCCTGATCGAGCACGTCGTGCCAGTTGCCCTGGTACCGCACGCACGTTCGTTGATTGGTCGTCGAATAGAAGCCTTCGGGGAACACGCCGTCCTGCTCGGCGGGCACGAGACGCACGTCTTCGGCGGTCTTGACGATGGCTCCGTGGCGGGCGATGCGAGAGATCACCTCGGACAGCGCGGACGGCGAGTCGGCCGAGACCTCGACCCGGGCGAAGCTCCGGTCATCCTTGGTCTGCCCCACGCGCATCTCGGTGATGCGAAAGTCGGCCCCGTAGGCGAGGATATCATCCAGCACCTTGGACAGGATGAGCGAATCAATAATGTGCCCTTCGAGCGTGATTTCTTCCGTCACCATATCCAATAATAGCCGCGACCGGCGGGGTCTGGCCCCGCCGGTCTTGACAACCAGTCCGACGTGGCGAATCGGCGGCCATCCTGCCTTCGTCTGGGCCTCACCGCACTGTCGGCGAGGATCCGTCACGCCTGTGCCTTGACCGAATCCTTGATCCGCTTGACGTGGCCGCGCCCCAGGCCCTTGACCTCACAACCCAGCTCGAAATACCGGCGGATTTTGGCATCGTCAAGGATACCGAAGCAATCGATGATGGCCGCCGGCCGGCCGGTCATTTGCACCACCTCATCGGGCGATAGCCGGAGGTACGGCTGGTGCCGCACCGCGAAGATCACCGCGTCGGCGTCCTTCAGCGCTGAGGCCAGATCCTGATCGACCCGCAGGTCGGCCAGATGCTCCTGATTGCGGAAGAACCGCTTCCAACTGTGGTCGCCCAGGTAGGTGTCCTGCGCCTCCAGTTCCCACCAGTGCTGCACGTACGGATCGTGCACGGCAAGCTCCGCACCCATCTCGGCCAGCTTGCGCACCACCAGCTCGCTGCCGCTGTACCGCGTGTCGCCCACGTCCTCGCGATACGCTGCGCCTAGCAGCACGCATTTGGACGCCGCCACGTACTTACCCATGTTGCGCAACGCATCGCGCACCAGCTCGCATACATGCAGAGCCCGCGTATCGTTGGTGTTGATGGCCGTCTCGGTCATCTTGAAGATGTCGTCATCGAAGCCCATCAGGTGCTTGTACGCCCACATGCCCAGCCCGCCATCCTTGGGCAGACAGTAGCCGCCGATGCCCGGGCCGGGGAAAATGATGTTGTTGTGCGTGGGTCGCACTTTGATCGCGTTGACAACTTTGATCAAATCGACCCCGTTGCGCTCGGCGAACAGACTCCATTCGTGCAAAAACGCCAGCATGGTCGCCCGGAAGCTGTTTTCGACGATCTTGGTCGTCTCGCTCTCCAGCGGCCGATCCATCACCGTCAGCGGGAACTTCTCGGTGTTGAGCACTTCGGTGAGAAACTTTTCCACGCGGCGACGGGCCTCGTCGTTGCAGCCCGCGCACACCCGCCAGAAATCGCGGATGCTGCTGACGTACTGCCGGCCCGGCATGACGCGCTCGAAGCTGTGGGCCAGCAGCGGATCGCTGCTGATGCCGCGCTTCTGGAACTCTCGCTTGAGAATGGGATACGCGACATACTCCGTCGTCCCCGGGGCCACCGTGGTTTCGATCAGCACCAGGCAGTTCGGCGGAATCATCTCGCCGATGGTGCCCATGCTCTTTTCCAGTGCCGCCATGTCCGCCTTGCCCGTGCGGAGGTTGCCCAGGTCTTCCTTGAGGTAATCGCACTGCACATCCACCACTACGACATCGGCGAGCTTCATCACCTCCGGCGTGTAGGTGGCGATCAGTGTCTTGACCTCCTTGACACAACGGCCGATCAGCTCGTCCACCTCGGGGTCTTCGGCCTTGACCGGTGAGAGGCCGCGGTTGAGCAACGGAATCTTCCAGAAGCTGCGCGGGCTCGGCCGCTGCATGCCGATGACGAACTTGTTGTGCTTGCCCGTCTTCTTGTCGCGCGAGTCGGCGATGACGGCGGCCATCACCGCCCCCACAAACCCGACGCCGACCACGACCACGATCTCCTTGCCCGAAGCCCGCTGCTCGGCGACGATCCGCTCGAGCCGGGCGAACTCGGCTGCGTATTCGTCGGGTGTGGGCAGGGCAAACTGTTCCCCCTCGGGGCTGATGCTGAATCTTGGACTCATGCGGTTCTCCTTGAATGTGACGACGTGTCGGCGAACAGCCTACGCCGGGAACCGCTTCGAATCAACCGGGAGGGGGGCGTCTCGCCCGCCGCAGACCTGGGTCGCGGACCCACAGCCACAACTGCGAATCGTCGCCCCTGCGGGGCGGCAAGACGGCGCAGCACGCCAGATGGGCACACACTGAGATTGTGCACCATAATTGACACTACCGCATAGAGGTGGGCAAGATGCCCGCCCCCCGCGACATGCCCGGCCATGCTCATCGCAGCCGCTGCAAGCCGAACTCCTGCCGCATCTGATTGGTTCGCTCCCACAGGTCCGGGTCATCCTTGAGGAACCGGATCAGTTGGCCGGTGGAGACGGATAGCGCGGCGGCCGACTCGCTCACCGCCGCTCCATAATGATGCAGCACATCGAGCACATGTTGGACGATCAAGCAGTAGTGCGGGTGTCGCGGGTTGACGTGGAGGCTGGGGTCGCGTGCAAGGGCGGCCGCGTAGAACTCCGGCGCAGGCTGGCCCGGCTCGAACGGATTGCGCTGATGAAGTGCGATGGCCTGCCGCAGGCGCTTAACCGCCCGCGCCTTGTTCTCATGCTGTGATCGGCTCTCCACCGCCGTGACGATCAACCCCGTCGGCCCGTGCCGCAAGCGCACCGCCGACGACGTCTTGTTGCGTTTTTGGCCGCCGGGGCCGCTGGCTCGGTACAGGTCAATCTCGCACTGGGCCAGCAATTGATCGTCCGAGAGCTTCAACCACTCGCGACCAGGCACACCGTTCGCTTTGTCCTCGTGAGTCGTCATGCAGGTCACTCACTCGGATCGAGGTTGAAGAACCGCATGGCGTTGCGTGTCGATCGCTCCGCCAGTTGCTCGAACGTCTCGCCGCGCAGCGCAGCCGCGAATCGCACGGTGTGTATGATGTTGCCCGGCTCGTTCGGCCGCATCTTGCGCACCGGCTCGGGCGACAGGTACGGCGCGTCGGTTTCGAAAAAGATCTGATCCGGTGCCGCTTCGGCACACACCTGCTGCTGTTCGATGTTCTTTTTGTACGTGATCGTGCCCGTGAACGACGTCCACCAGCCGTGACCCCAGAGCTCGGCCGCTTCCGCGCGTGTGCCGCTGAAACAGTGAAAGACAACCTTCCGACCGGCATAGCCCTGCTTGAGCAGCAGTCGCACGACGTCGGCGTGCGCCTCGCGGCAGTGCACGACGATCGGCAGATCGAGCGAAGACGCGATCTCCAATTGCCGGGCGAACACCGCCTGCTGCACGGGCCGAGGGCTGAAGTCGTAGTGGTAGTCCAGCCCCATCTCGCCGGCGCCGACCACGCCCGGCAACCGCCACGTCTGTGCCAGCCGTTCGAAATCCGCCTCGGTCGCCCCCGCCGCGTCATGCGGGTGGATGCCCGTGGCCGTCCATAGTCGGCCCGCGTATCGTCGCTGCAAGGCCAACGCGGCATCCCACTCGGCCACCGCGCAGGAGATGTTCACCATCCGCGTCACGCCGGCCTCGATGGCCGAGGCGATCACGTCGTCCGTTCGGCGAGCCAACTCACCCGAGAGCAAGTGGCAGTGCGTGTCGATCAGTTCGGGTATGGACATCAAGTCACTCATCCGGCGTGAAGGCCTGGATATAGTGTTCGAACTGGGAAGAGCCGTCGGGCCGCCGGACGATGGCCAGGATATCGAATCGGCAGACGCGATGCTCGGAACCGGTGCGACGCAGAAAATGCCGTGCCGCCCGTCCCATCCGCTGTCGCTTGCCCGGGTTCACCGCGTCCTCGGGATCGGCGTGTTCGTCGCCGGTCCGCGTCTTGACCTCGACGAACACCACGGTCGCCCCGTCCAGCATCACCAGATCGATCTCGCCATGCGGGCAGCGATAGTTGCGAACCACCGTTCGGTAGCCCAGCTTGCGAAGAAACCGCTCGGCCTGCCGCTCGCCCGATCGCCCCAGGATGGACCGCAGGTCCATGGCTGCCGCCCTCGCCCCCCAGTGCGATCAGTCTACGCCGCCTCGAGCATCCAATGCAACGAGCCGCCGTGTCCTCGAACACAGCGGCTCGATTCGGTTCTCGAGTTATCGCGGCGAACCGCAAGTTATCGTCCCGCCCATCTCGCGGAGGCCGGGACAGCCCGTTCGCCGTCGGGAGCCGGGCTCCAATCAGCTCTTGGCTTCGGCGGCGGCAGCCTCGGCGGCCTTGGCCTGCTTGCTCGTCGGTCGGCGCTTGTCCTTGACGCGGGTGGCCTTGCCCACGCGGTCGCGGAGGTAGTACAGCTTCGCCCGCCGCACATGACCCGAGCGAACGACCTCGATCTTGGCGATCTTGGGCGAGTTCATTGGGAAAATGCGCTCCACGCCTTCGTTGTTGACGATCCGGCGGACGGTGAAGGTTTCACCCATGCCCCTGCCCCGCCGTGCGATCACGACGCCGGTGTAGGGCTGCACGCGCTTCTTGTCGCCCTCGACGATTCGCACGTACACGGTCACGGTGTCGCCAATCTGGAAGTCGGCCAGCTTTTCGCCCTTGGCGCTGTCCTCGACCGCCTGGATGAGTGGGTGAATCATGACTAATCAGCTCCTTCGTCCACCAGCCGCGACAACTCGGGCTGGGCTTTGATGATCTTCTCGAACAGGTCCGGCCGGCGCTCCCGCGTGCGGCGCAAAGCCTGAATTTTCCGCCATCGCTCGATGCGGGCGTGATCGCCCGACAGGACGATCTCCGGCACCGACATGCCGCGGTACTCGCGCGGCCGCGTATATTGTGGGTACTCCAGCAGGCCCTCCGAAAACGACTCGTTCTCGGTGGACTCCTCATCCCCCAGGGCGCCGGGCAACAGCCTCACCACTGCGTCGACAACCACCATGGCCGCGGGTTCACCGCCCGAAAGCACGTAGTCGCCGATGCTGATTTCGCGAGGTTGCAGCCCGAGTCGAATCCGTTCGTCGAACCCCTCGTAGTGGCCACAGATCAGCAGCAGGCGGCTTTCGCTCGCCAACTGCCGGGCGATCTCCTGCGTAAACGGCTCGCCCTGCGGCGTCAGCAGAATCCGTGTGGCCGGTGTCGGATCCTCACGCTCGACATGCTCGACCGCGTCGAAGACCGGCGAGCACATCATGACCATCCCCGGCCCGCCCCCGAACGGCCGATCGTCCACCTTCTGGTGCCGGCCCGGGGCAAAATCGCGAATGTCCGTACAGCGGATGGTGACGATGCCGGCCGCTTGCGCCCGCCCGATGATGCTCGCCGCAAAGTACGGCTCGAGCGCCTCGGGGAACAGCGTCAGCACGTCAATCCGCACAAGACCCTCGTCTTACTTGGCGGCGGCCTCGGCCCGGCTCTTGCGGATCAGATCGCGAACCGTCTCGCTGGGCTGGGCCCCCTTCTCGAGCCAGTACTGAATCCGCTCCAGGTTGAGCTTGCACCGCAGCTCGGGCTTCTTGTTGCCCGGATCGTAATAGCCGAGCTCTTCCAGGGTGATGCCGTCACGGCTGCGGCGGCTGTCCACCGCGGTCACCCGGTATGACGGCTTGTGCTTGCGGCCCATGCGCTTCAGTCGAATTCGAACCATGCCACTCAATTCCCGAAAGACTAATCCCACCGGCATGCTCGGCCAAACCACGCCGAAGCCGGGCCGGCCATCGCGGCCACTATCCGAACCGGGCCTACGCCGCCCGTCCGGGAGGTTGCGAGAATTCGGCAGTGTAGCAAAAAGCCCTTTGCCAGGCAAATGCCCGTCCGAGCCATCTCCGGCGCGTGATGGCGTCGCCTGCGACTTCAGGGCGGGTGCTCTTCCGGACCAGTGGCCGGAACTCGGGCCGTGCGACCGCCCATTACAGTAGGGCTTAACCTTACAGACTCTCCGACTTCCCGGAGCCTCCTCGTAGCGCGTTAAGTTCCATTCGCCTTAGACGGCAGCCAGCCAACTAGTTATAGTAGCGACATTTAGCTTCCGGGCGGGGGCCCGGTTCTCCAAACGCCCCGACAAGGACTCCTAGCATGCGCGTACTCATTACCGGCTCGAGCGGACAGATCGGGACCAACCTGGGCCTGGCCTTGATGGAACGAGGGGACCAGGTCGTGGGAATCGACCGTCGCCCCAATACCTGGACCGACAAGATCAAGACCATCCCGCTCGACCTGCTCACCGCCAAAGCCGAGGACTTCCCCAAGGGGCCGTTCGACGTGGTCGTCCACCTGGCCGCGCACGCCAAGGTGTACGAGCTGGTCGAGTCGCCTCATCGGGCGTTGGAGAACGTGACCACCTGTTTTGCCGTCCTGGACTATGCCCGGCGAAACGGTCTGCCCTTCATCTTCGGCAGTTCGCGCGAAGTCTACGGCGACATCATTCGGCACGTGACCGACGAGGCCGCCGCCGACTTCGTCGTCGCCGAAAGTCCCTACTCGGCCAGCAAGATCGCCGGCGAAGCGTTCATCTATTCCTACGCCGAGTGCTACGGCCTGCCCTACTTGGTCTTCCGCTTCAGCAACGTATACGGCCGCTTCGACAACGACCTCGACCGGATGGAACGCGTGCTGCCGCTGTTCATCCGTCGCATCGCCCGCGACGAACCCATCGTCGTCTACGGCAAGCAGAAGGTTTTCGATTTCACGTACGTGGACGATTGCATCGACGGCGTGTGCCGCGGCATCGACGCCCTGGTCTCGGGCAAAGTCCGCAACCAAACCATCAACGTCGCTTACGGCCAGGGCAGCACGCTGGTGGACGCGGTGAACATCATCGCATTGGCCCTGAACAAGGCGCCCAAGGTGACTTACGAACCGCCGCGGCCCGGTGAAGTCATGCGCTACGTCGCCGATATCTCCAAGGCCCGCGAACTGCTGGGCTATGACCCGCAAACCCCCTTGACCGCCGGGATCCCCAAGAGCATCCAGTGGGCCCGCGAGCACGGCGACATCTAAAACCGTCCGATAACCGCGCACAAGAAATGGACATTCGGCCAGGTTGAGAAGCGGCCCGGTCCATCATCCCCGAACCTGACGGGCGCAACGCGACCGGCCTGTCCATGGCGCCGATAAACATGCCATGAGCGTGTGCGTTCCAGCCCTGGCTGTGGTCCCGCAGGACCGAGTTCGCGCGAGGCTGAACTGGGCCACAGTATGTCTGTCCGGGCTTCTGCTCGCGGCATGGACCGTTTCGATGAGCCGCAGCCTGTTCGACCCGCTCGGCGTTGATCAGGCCCTCTATCAGTACATGACCGACCGGGTGATCGCCGGCCAGACGCTCTACGTGGACGTCTGGGATCAGAACCTGCCCGGCATCATCGCCATTCACTGGATCAGCACGCGGCTGTTCGGCAACAGCGCCTTCGCCTTCCGCCTGTTCGACGCCTGCTGGCAAGTCCTGACGCTCGTGACGCTGGCCGCGCTGGTGCGCAGTCACAGCCGGAGTTGGACGACCGGTCTGCTGGCGGCATTGCTCTATTCGCTTGCCTACTACGGGTACGGGTACATGCAGACGGGCCAGCGGGAGGGATTCGCCGTACTACCGCTGCTTGTGGCCCTGCATGCCATCGTGCATGGATCAAGCCGCAACGGGCGTCTCACTGCCGGCGCGGCTTACTTCGCGGCGGGCGTCATGTGTCTGCTGGCGTTCATGATCAAGCCGCCGCTCGGATTGTGCTACGGCGTTTTGTGGTGCTGGATACTGGCCGAGGCCTGTCGCGATCGCCACCACGCATCGGCTTCGTGGGCACGCTTTGTCGGCCTGACAGTCGGATTCCTGATCGCCGTGGCCGGCGTGGCCGTCCTCCTGGCACATTTGGGCATCCTCAAAGAAACGTGGCGACTCTTGATCCGGGCCGACATGCAGGGCTACGTCACCAGCCCGGGGTTGATCCGATCGATTGCCCCTGAACTCGCGGTCGGCGTACTCGCCATCACCGGCGTGGGCTTCGCCCGGGCTTTCTGGAGTTACCGTACAGCCGGTCATGGCGCCTGGAAAGCCTGCCTCAAGGACACGCACTGGATGGCCGTCGGTATCGTGGCCTACTGTGTGTTTATGACAGCCTACCGCTGGGATTGCTGGCGGACCTACATCGTCGTCCCGTCGCTCGGCCTGCTGCTTCCCGCCGCGGGTGCGTTGGCCCAGGCTCCCTGGTTTGGACGAGCCCGCGTGTGGCGCGGCCTCATGCTGGTGGGAGTCGCCTCGTTCGTCGCTCTGGTCATGCAAGGCCGGTTCTCGCCGTATCAGGCGATGCCGATGCTGGCCTGCGCGGCGGGCCTGGCCGCGATCGAAATCGCCGACCGCTGGCATATTCTTGTCACGCACTCACGCCAATCCGCTGGTTGGTTGGCGATCTGCCTCGCTGCCGTCACGCACACGGGTGTCGGCCTGTGGTGGCATCAGATGACCGCTTTCACGACCGAACCTTACGTCCTGGCTGCGAGGAGTCTCGACGAGCACTATGATCGCGTGACCAAGCACAAGCGGAAGTTTCCCCGCCACGCCACCACCATGCGGGTAGCTCGGCGAGTGCAGGAGTTGACCCCTGCCGGCGAGCCGATCGTGTCGCTGTCCGCGGACTCCCGTTTGCTGTATTACTGCGCGCGACCATCGATCGACCGGCTCTTTTACGTGATCGACCTGTACGCGCACTTCTACCCAGCCCAGATGCGGGCGATACGCGAACACAAACCCAAAGTGATTCTCGCCTGCACACCGGCCGCGGGAAGGGACAGCGAGGATCTGAGCTCGATCGAGAAAGCGATCTTTGACGAGGCCGAGTCCACTTTCGGCCCCGAGGCCCGCTGCCTTCGCGAGGAGTATCGACTGACGGAGAAGATTGATGACATCTGCCTGCTCCAGCCGAAGCAGGTCCGGTAACCGGACGGCCGGTCCACGACCGGGCGGGATGTCCGGCTTTTTTCAACGCTCCGAAGAATGAACCGGACCGCGGGCTCCCGCGTTCCGATAATTCACCATGATGGGAACGCCCTTGACGCGCGAAAGCCCGGACGTCTCGATCGAGCCGCCGCTCCAGCCCCGCTACCGATCGCTGGACGCCTGGCGCGGCCTGGCCTGCCTGGCGGTCGTGATCTATCACGCTGCTTCCTACGTTTCGGATGCGCTCGGGCATCCCAAGACCGGCATCTACCGCGTCATGGGCCACGGCTACCTGGGCGTGGCCGTCTTCTTCGTCGTCAGCGGATACTGCATCGCGGCCGCCTGCGATACGCACCGGCGGTCCGCCCGGCCGGGTCGCGTCTTCATCCTGCGCCGAATCCGTCGCATCTACCCGCCGTTCTGGATCATGCTGGCCTGCATGGTCGTGCTGATCCTCGCGCTAGGCGCGTTCGACCCTACGCTGTTGCAACGCCGCCGGTCCGTGTTCGTCGATCTGTCCTCGTTAAGTGTCGCGCAGTGGATCGGCAACCTCACGCTTTCCGAATCGTGGCTGTGCCACCTTAACCAGGGTCGTGCCAAATACGTAAACGTGGTCACCTGGTCATTGTGCTACGAAGAGCAGTTCTATCTGATCTGCTTCGTCACTCTCCTGCTTGCGCGGCGGCGGTTCTTCCCGGCATTAGCCGGCATCACCGTCGTCGTGACAGTTGTCTGGCTGATGTCGGTCGCCGGCGGCTGGCAGCGATACCTGCGCGGCACGTTTCTGGATATCGGATGGTGGGAGTTTGCCTTCGGCGTGGGTGTCTACTGGCGATTGAACCGCGTGAAGGATCCGACCTGGGTGCGCAGGATCGATCTAGCCATCTACGTTGCGGCCGCCGGTCTGCTCCTGCTGTTTGCCACACAAGCGACACCCTATCAGGGCCCGAGCTGGCCGTTCGTGAATCCGTGGTGGGGTCTGACCGCCGCCTTGGGCGTCGCCCTGATCCTCCTGCGCTTGCGGCCCTTCGACGACACGCTCATGAACACGCGAGCAGGCCGGGCGCTATCAGCCGTGGGCGGCTTCTCGTACAGCCTTTACCTGACGCATATGCCCGTCTGCGAACTGACGCGCACGTGCATGTTCCGGCTGGGCTTCTGGACGCCGGCGCGAGGTCTGTATTGCGTCATCCCGGTCAGCGTGTTGATGTCGCTGGTCGTCGGTTATGTTTTCTACCGCTGCGTCGAGCGGCGGTTCGTGAATCCGCCACTTTCTGCCTCTGAGTCGGCTGCGGCCGTCGAACGTCGGCATCGTGAAGAGGGACACGAACGAACGGAGACCAGCCAACCTGTGTTGGCCGGGCAGGAATTGGCTCTTGCATGACGATTTGCTCGGGGACGATGCCACATGGAACCCGATTATTACGACGAGTATAGTCGAATCGAGCGCGAGCACTGGTGGTTTCAGGCTCGGCAGACCATTGTGGGCCGGCTGATCGACCGGACGGTCGGCCGCAATCGGTCGTTGCGAATCCTGGACCTCGGCTGCGGACCGGGCGAGTCGGTACGCCGTTTTTCGACCTGGGGACGGGTTGTCGGTCTGGATTACAGTGCGAAAGCCCTCAGCTATGGCCGGTGCAGCGGATTGCGGGAACTCGTGCAGGGCGATGCCGCCCGACTGCCGTTCGCCGATGCCTCGTTCGATCTGGTCTGCGCGCTCGACATCCTCGAGCACCTGCACGTTGATGCCGCGGCCCTCGCCGAAATGAGACGGGTCTGCCGGCCGGACGGCCACGTGCTGATCACCGTGCCGGCCCTGCCCATCCTCTGGAGCGAGCACGACGAGATCAACCATCACTTGCGGCGGTACCGTCGGAGTGAGTTGGCCGAAGCGTGCCGAAAGGCCGGCCTGGTGTGCCAAACAGTCAGCTACTTCAACACGCTGCTGTTTCCGTCCATTCTGGCCACGCGATTTGTGCGCCGTGCCCTTCGCAGTCTGCGTCCACCAACAAAGCCGACCAGCGATTTCAGTTACTTCACCAATGGTCTGATGTGCCGGCTATTGCGGGGCATCTTCGGATTCGAAAGCCACCTCGTCGGACGGCTGCCGCTGCCGATCGGAAGCTCCCTCCTCTGCCTGGCCCGCCCCGAGCCCGCCAATTACTGCCGGCCGGCCTCCACGGATGCCCTAACGCCGGTCATCAGCCCTGCGGGACCGCTGCCAGCCGCCCTGTCGAACTGACGACGGATAACGCTGAACAGAATAGACCACGGATGGCACGGCTGCGCACGGATGCCTCCGCGTAACATCAGCGTTTTCCCTCCCACGGTCTCTTGGTCCACGGATGACACGGACGGGCACGGATGAGGACGTGGAGATTTGAGTGTGTTCTGTCAGGCTAACCACAGAGGTTGCAGAGCAGCACAGAGATGGGCATATCAGCATTCTCTCTGTGATCCGCTGCGCCCTTTGTGGTTAGCCGATTCGAGGATGACGATCCGCTCATGGGCGATGTGCACGTGACCCGGGCCAGGGAGGCAGGTTGCCGTGCCGTGCCTGGCGGATGAGTTCACCCAGGCGGTGCAGGGAGAAACGCTCGTTGATGTGCCGCGGCTCGCTCTGGCCAGGCAGCTTGATGATCAACGGGACGTGCGTGAGCTGATCCGTGGTAGGATCGCTAACGGCAGGGTCCTGTCTCCATGAATGGTCGGAAGTGAGGATCAGCAGCGACTGGTCGTATCGGCCGGTGGCTTTCAACTCTGCGACGAACTCGCCGATCAGCCGATCCAAGTACGCCAGGTTGCGTTCATAGCCCTCCTCGTTCCCGCATTTGTTGTCCTCCCAGTTGCGGCCACGATAGCTGCCGTCGGGATTGAGGATGTACGGCGGGTGAGGAATAGGGTAGTGAATGATCGCGAACGAACGAGTCGGCTGATGACGGATCAGTTCCTTGGTATCGCGGCGGAACGCGTCGTACATCCTGAGCGCGTGCCCGTCCAGGATGCGTCCCTTCAGCTTCTCGTACACCAGCGTGGTCCACGGATCGGTCCAGTAGAAGGCGGCATTGTACAGGTGAATCGCCGCGTCGGTGGCCGGGTTGTTTCCCCGCGGGTAACACGAATACGAGCGGGACACATCCAGCTCGTCATCGACCCAGAAGCTGACGGCAAAGCCCCATTGGAGCATGATCTTGCGGTAGTCGGCACAGCCCGCGCGGGTGAAAACGCTCGGGTACTCCGTGCACGGCACGAACACGCCGTCCCTGACGAAGCCCGGCCGGAAATCCTGGATCTCGGCCAAATCCGTCGTGCCGCGCAACATGCCCGGAATACTGTACAGGGTCCTCTTGCTGACGGAATGGGCGTCGTGAAACGTGGTCGAATGCTGCGAAATCTCGGCGATGTTGGCCAGCGTGTCGCGGCAACGGCCCGCCTCGTAGGTGCGCCGGTACGACCATTCGTCGAAGATGAACAGGTATACCGGGCCATCCGCAGCCTCCAGAGGGTCCGTGGCGGACGTCCACTCGACTTGGCCGGAAGACGCATCCGAGCGCGTGAGCCGAGCCCGCGAGCCATTCAAACACTGCGGCGTGCAATGTTCGCTCGGATGCTCCGGCGGCGCGAGCGAATCCATCCGCTGAGCCAGCGTGGGTAACTGCAACAATTGCCAGGTGACGATCAGAATCGCCGGCGACACGATCTGACACAGCCGCGTGCACCAACGGACGAGCGGCGAGCCGGGCGAGGCCAGTGAATAGCCCGCCACGGCAACCAGCAGCAGCCAGGCGGTCTGCATCTCCATGCCGAACTGGCCGATGTGGTAGCCGTGCGGCCGTTGCGTATGGAACCACAGATTGGTCAGAATGGCCGCCCCCAGCATCACCACGAACACGTGATCGAAACAACGCACCAGCCACGCCCGTTGACACCGCCGCAGGATTTCGCGGGCGGCGACCGCCGAGCCCGCCAAACACAGCATGCAGCCCCACAGCGCAAACACGTCATGCGGTTGCCAGACGAACCACAGCGCGTTGCGGCTCTTGATCATGTGCTCGATGTGAGGCCCGGCCCGCAGGAACTGCGACAGATAAGGGCCGAAAAGCAGAAAGGTTACCACCAGGCCAGCCAGCAACTCGCGGCCTACCCGGCGAAGAGCATCCTTTTTCGGGATGATTGCTTGCAATGCGTGGGACCCAGCCAATCGGCGCTCCTTGCCAATGACGCACCTGCCGCTTCAGGTCACCGCGTTTCCAAGCGTCTCGCCCGCTTCTTCCCACCGATGCCGGCAGGTACGTGTCCAGCGTACGGGCGATGGCATTGTGGCGCAGGCAGCCTGCCGGCACGTGCACGCTGGGAGCGTGCGCCACACAAACGATTCGATTACGCAGGCGGAGTTTGGAACATCGGATCGTCCCAGCTCCCGCTCAAGCGACCGGCGGTCAATTGCTCTTGCCGCTCGGTCTCACGCGACGGGAGAAACTCCAGAACGTTCCGCACCGGCCGCGGCGGCGGGCGGAAGCCTAACCGTTCGCGGGTGATGTACAGCGGACGACCGCGCACCTCATGATGAATACGGGCGATGTATTCACCGACGATGCCCAGGCTGAACAATTGCAGGCCCGCCAGTCCGATCATCGCCGCCGCCGACCAGCCCAGACTCGACAACCCGAAGACTTTGGCAAGCGCAATGAGACCGGCCGCGCCGCAGATGAGCATGCCCAGCGCGGTGATGGCTTTGAGCGGCGCTTCGGAGAATGCGAACACGCCGTCCAGCCCCAACCGGGCCAGGCGTGCGAAGGAATACTTCGATTCACCGTCGTGACGACGATCACGATCATAGAGCACGTCAGCCTGCTTGAAACCCACCCAGCTCCGCAGGCCGCGAATAAACCGCGTCCGCTCGGGCAGTGCGTTCAGTTGATCGACCACGCTGCGGTCCATGAGCGCGAAATCGCCGGTGTCCAGCGGGATCGGCACCTCGGCCAGGCCGCGAAGCACGCGATAGAACAAGAAACAGGCGAATTGCTTGAAAAAGCCTTCCTGCCGTTTGCGCCGGCGGGCGTAGACGATCTGGTAACCTTCGCTCCACTTGTCGAGCAGAGCGGGAATCAACTCGGGCGGATCCTGCAGGTCGCCGTCGATGGTCACCACCGCACGGCCCGTCGCCGCCTCCAGGCCCGCACACAACGCCGCCTGGTGCCCGAAGTTCCGCGAGAGGAACACGGCCTTGACCGACGGATCCTGCTTATGCAGCTCGCGAATCATCTCGGCCGTGCGATCGGTACTGCCGTCGTCGACATAGATGATCTCGTAAGGCATGACCAGCCCGCGCATGGTGGCCATCAGCCGCACATGCAGCGTCGGCAGATTCAGCTCTTCGTTACACAAGGGTACGACGACTGAGCACTCGATGGCCACGGGTCAGGTCCTTCCTTGGATCACAAACGCGGAGCAGCTTGCACTGCCCCGCTGCGTATGTTTCGCGTCTTTCGCGACATGGGCGTCAGGCCGCGCGCGGTTCCTGCCGGTAAGCCGCTGAAAGCCAGCTTCGTCTCGTTGACGACGCAACGACCGGTATTCCGCCCCTTCCCATTGCATCGGCGATCCGGCCGGCTCCATCAAGTAAAAACGGACCTGGGCTCCGTACAACCCGGCTCAGTGCTCCAGCCGGGCGACCGGCTGGCCGGAAGCTGCCGGCGACTCGCTGCCGCACTGTTCAACCCATGCTGCCAATCCGCGGGCTGTCGGCTCTGCCCGCAAACAATGCTCGATGAGCGCTGCGATGCGATGCATCGGAAACGGCGAATGGACGGCCAGCGTCTCTGATCGCTGGGGGAGCTTCACGATCAACGGCACGTGCTCCACCGGATGCAGGCCGCTGCGTCGTAAGGGATCGGCACGCCATGCGTGATCCGCCGTCACGATAATCAGCGACTCGTCCAATCGGCCGCTTGCGTCCAGCGCGTCGAGGAACTCGCCCAGCCGTATATCCATGCAGGACAGATGACGCTCGTAGGCTTCCTCCGTCTCTACGGTCATGGAAGGATTGAGGGGCAGCTCATTGCCCTGGGCGTCGAACAGATACGGCTTGTGCGGGAGTATGTAATGGATGACGGCGAACGTCCGAGGCGGCGATTGCGTCAACAGCCACTCGACGTCCTTGCGCATATCGATGTGCAGCTGGCGGTAGTAGGGCATGTATGGAGCCCCCTGGAGCCAGCGCTCCACCAGATACTTCATGAGCGGTTCCGCCGATCGCTGGGCAACCTGCGTGGCGTGAGCCTTCAAAGCCGCCGGCAAGCCCCGCGCGTGAGGGAAAAACCGATACGAGCGGCACAGCTCCAAATCTCGCCCCACCCATTGCGAATACGGCAGACCGAAGCCGACCAAGGCTCGGTAGTAGCCGAGTTTTCCGGCTTTGGACAGCACGCTCTCAAGGCGGTCTGCCGGGATCAGTTCGTCGCCGCTGCGGAAGCCCATCCGGCCCCGCTCGAACACAGGCCTGAGCTGGCTTCCGTAGAGCATCGCGGGAACACAGACTTCTGTTCTCGTGCCCTGTGCCCGCGCGTTGTGAAACACGACGGATTGTCTGCACAGTCGATTCAGATTCGGGAAGCGATCGGGCCAATCGCTTCCGCGGTACGTCCGCTCGTACGACCACTCGTCGAAGATGAACCAATAGACACTGGGCCGAGCTTCCGCGGCATCGCGCGGCGGCAATGCTGATGACGCCAGCCGAACGTCCGGTGCCAACGTTTCCGCGCGCACGCGAAGGCCATCGGCTCCGCCAGAACCGTCGCTCGCGATGGGCAGACAATCCATGCGCTGCGGATACGAAGGGCCGAGGACCAACTGGATGGCGAACAGCAGCGTAGCAGGTGAGCCGATCAGGCAGGCAGTTCGGGCCATGCCCACGATCCGCGAACGATCCTGACGCAACGCGTAACCGGCGAGAACGGCCAGCACCAGCCACCCGAAGTGCTCGGCGACGCCCAGGAGGGGGCTACGATACGGCCGGAGCTTCGCCAGGTGATGCACGAGGACGGTCAGGACGCCGCCTCCGCAGACCAAGAGAAAAACGCTGTGAAAGGCCCGTTTGATCCAGAGCCTCCCACTACAGTCCACGAGCAAGCTGATGAGGACGGCCAAACAGGCCCAGACCAGAATGGGAAGGAGCAGCCACGCGGCGTCCACCCGTTCCCACATGAAGTAGTGCCGGTTGTGATCGGATAGTTGGCTGGCCAGTTGGGGAGCCGACCACAGGAGCACTACCGTGCTCGCGATGGCCAGACGCGTCGCGACGACCCGAAGCCCGGCGGAGGCCCGCGACCTGCCGGCGCACGCAGTCATGCTTCCAGGTCTTGATTCCGTCATCGGATGCTCGTCCTCGCACGCCCCCCAAGGCGATTGGCTCACCCGATCTATCGGACGCTGCGGGACGTCGGTCCTGTTATGCGACCCGATGGCCGAATGATGCGTGCAAGTAGTCCGGTGATCTGGCGCGTGTTATCGGACACAGAACACCGTCGAACCGCATCGTTTGGCGGCCATTTATCGTAAGCAAGCGGAAAAATCAGCCGATAGTTATGGGACAGTGTCTGACGTGAGCTTTATCACACCGGCGATCAACTTGGCAGCGCGTCCGTGCAGCGGCGTCACCGTGCACCAACGAATCCGTACGGTTGTGCTGCCCGCTGGCGTCCTCGTCATCTGGGCCTTTTCGCTGAGCCGCAGCCTGTTCGATCCCATCGGCTACGACCAAGCCCTCTACCAGTACATGGCCGAACGCGTCATCGCGGGCGATCGGCTGTACGTGGACGTGTGGGACCAGAACGGGCCGGGCATCGTGGCTATCCACTGGCTCTCGACGCGTCTGGTCGGCTCCAGCCCCGTGGCCCTGCGACTTTTTGACGCCGGGTGGCAGGCGTTGACACTCCTGGCGCTGATCGGACTAGCCGGTCGCGACGGGCGTTGCCGCACGGTCGGATGGATCGCCGCCGGCCTGTACGCGCTGAGCTACTACTCGATGGGCTACGTCCACACCGCTCAGCGCGAGGGTTTTGCCGTTCTGCCCTTGCTGCTCATGTTGCACCTGGTGATTCGCGGCAATTCCGCACGATGGTGCAAGACGCGGTTCTTTGCCGCCGGCGCGCTCGGCTTGTTCGTGTTTTCCATCAAGCCGCCTTTGGGCCTGGCGTTCGGCGCGGTATGGCTCTACACGATTGCCGCGGCGTGGCGTCACCGGCGCGGCGGCTTGCGAGCGCTGCATCCCGTGGCCCTGTTGACCCTCGGATTTCTGGCCGCAGCAGCAGCGGGCGTCGCGCTCATCGCTCATGCCGGCTCGTGGGATGCTTGCTGGGGCGTGCTCAGCCGTCGCGACATGCCCGGCTACGTACAGGGCCCCAAGCTCATCCGGACGATCCTGCCGGGCATCGTGGTCGGGGCTGCAGCACTCGCGGTTTGTTTAGTCGTCGCAAGTAAGACACGTGCGCGAGGAGTCCTGTCTCAGCCGGTCCGCACGTGGGCGATTGGCTGCATGCTTTTCACCCTGCTCCTGTCGTGCCGGCAATGGCTCGGATGGCAACACGTGCTCGTCTGTTTCTCCGGCTTGTGGATTCCCGCGTTCGCGTCGCTGATCCGCACGGAATGGCGCGAACGGAGCGAGACGTGGCAGCTCACGACGGCCATGCTGCTGGCCGTGACCGCCGCAGTGATTCTGCAAGGCCAGTTCTTCCTCTATCACCTGCCGCCCATGCTTGCCCTGGCGGCGTATCTGGCGGCAACGGAAATCGCCGACGCGTTCAGCACCATGTCCGCATCAGGCGCATCTCGGCCCGTCTGGCCAGTGCTTTGCCTCGGCAGCATCGCGTACCTGATCGCCGGCCAGTGGTGGCCCACGATGTCCTTCGTTACCGCCCATCCGCACGTGCTGGCCGGGACGAATCTGGCCGATCACTACACATCCATCACCAAACACAAGCTGAGCTGCCCGACGTACGCGACCACCATAAAGGCCACCGATCGCATTCGCGAACTGACCCGCGAAGACGAGCCCATCGCGACGCTCTTCCACGAAGCCCGCATCTACTACTTCGCTCGCCGGCCGGCTGTCTACAAGCTGCTGTGCATGCAGAGCATCTATGCCCACATGTTCGCCGATTACATGCAAGCCATTCACGATCGCCGGCCCAAAGTTATCGTGGCCCGCATTCCCGAACGGCTGCGAGAATCCGGCGATTTGCACGCCATCGAAGCTGCCGTCTTCAACGAGGCGGAATCGTTCTTCGGCCCGCCGGCCCGCACCATTCGCGAGCTGTACCATGTGACCGAGCGGATCGACGACCTCTGCCTGCTCGCACCGAAGCGCGAGCAATAACGCCGGCGTCGCCCAACCGGTTTCGCGCGAAAGGGCACATCTGGCCCATCTACGAGTCGGACAAGATGCCCGCCCCTCGGAATGGCCATCAGAACATCATGCCGTGCCAAAACTCGAAATGATCTTCGATTGCATCCGGAAGGGATGGTCCGTCGGAAGCGTTGCTTTCCGCCGAGCCGATGACCACGGCAGGAGCGTTGCGAGCGCGGCTTTCAAAGCCCAGTTCCCAGTACAGATCGCGGAAGGCGCGATGGCCCGGGCTGGTCACCAGGTACTCCGCCCCGCCCTGATGGGCCAACCGCAAGGCGGCACACAGGAGCGTCCGCGCCACGTCCCGGCGGCGAGAAGGCACGAGCAGATCCTCGACATAGACCACGTGCCGATCATCCCGCCGCTCACGAAAGACGATGGCTGCGCCCAGCGGGCGGCCGCCGGAGTTGCGAACCACCAGCACGCGAATGTGATCGCGCTCGGGATGGCTCCCATAGCGCCAGTCGAGGTACTCCTGCGAACGATGCACGGCGACGCGGCGGACGACCTTGCCCGATCCGCGACGTTTGCCGTGATGTGCCGCCGTCCACAGGTTCTCCCAGAGTTGGCCCAGGTCGCGAGCCAGTTGCGGCACGGTCGTCTCCAGCCAACATCCGTAGCGGATGGGAATCGCCGGCCCGCGTCCGCGGGATCCGTAGCCGCGAACCAGCGCCCGCATCAGGAGCGGCCCGAATCGGGTATTGAACGCCCGTCGCAGCACGCGGCTGGTGCCGCCGCAGCACGTGCGGAACTGTTGATGCAGACTGGTCGAGGCCCGCCAGAATTCGCGACTCCACTCCACCGGCCGGCAGCCGAACCGCCCGAAAACCGCGCCCGTCTTTTCGTTAGCCGTCGTCGCCATAATCAGGCAGTCGGCGCACTCGGTGAACAACCGCTGAGCCAGCTCCAGCGCCGCGAACACGCCCGCGCGAGCCAGCCCCTGTTCACTCACCGCGTAGTCCGCTCCGATCACGCCTGTATGATGCGCCGGACCCACGCGTATGGGCAGATACACCGCGCCCAAGTGCCCGAGAACGCGATCGCCCTCGGCGAGCACGAAGCCGGCGGGCCGGCCTTGCCGGTAGGGATTGTTCCAGTATTGCCAGTGCCAGCGAGCCAGCCAACGCTCACGGTCAGACAGTACGTCGGGAATGCTAGCGGTCAGCAGACTATGAATGGCCGGAGCGTCGTCCGGTTCAACCGGGCGAATGGTGGGACGCGGCCGCGCGGCCGGAATCGCCGCGGCAGTCTCGTTCTTCGCTTCCACCTGCGGAGCCTCGGCCATGCACTTCACCGGAGAAAACGCTGCCAGAGATTGAAAACCATTCGCCCGATGAGCGGCGAGACGATCAGACGCGGCAACTGCAACAGGTTGACTTCGTCGCAGCGCACGACGTCCGGTTCAAGGGTCAGCGCACAATTGTAGCCTGCCTCGAACAAGACCGCCTCGGTTTGCTGCGAAAGACTGGCTCGCCGTCCATACGGATACGAGAAGTGCGGGCAGTGCTCGCCGATGCGGGCCTGAAGCAACGCGCGAGCCGCAAACACTTCGTGACGGATGGCCTCGGGCGACTGCGGACCCAAGGCGGTGTGCGTGAGCGAGTGGCTGCCCACATCGACACCGGCGGACTTCAACTGGCGGGCCTGCTCCCACGTCATGGGGGCAAACGAGCGATAGCGCGCCCGCAATTCCTCCAGAAGGCCGGTAGGAAAAGCCGCGTACAAGTGAGCCAGCCGAGCGCGACGCACGTCATCGGGCACGTACCGGCACAGCTGGTGAATCGCTCGCACCGCTTCGTGCCGAGCGTCGCGGGTCTCCAGATGCAACGTGAGTGGGCCGTCATCGCCGGGCAGGCAGACCGATCGTGCCCCGCCACCATGCACGAGCAGCCGCACATCGTCGATCCACTGGTAGGTGCCGGTTTCGATCAGTTGAGCGGGCAGAAACGCCGACCACGGCATGCGGAATCGATCCAGCTCCTCGGCCGCGACTTCGGCGTTGTTGGCGTAGCCGTCGTCGAATGTGATCACCACGCTCTTGGGCGGCGGGCTCACCCGTTGACGAATGCAATCCACCAGCTCGGCCAGGGCGAGGGGATGAAACGACCGCCGAATAACGCGCAGCAACTGCCGGAAGCGAGCCACGTGCACGTGCTCGCATTCCACGTCGGGGTCGGGCTGATGGGCCACCACGCCGTGAAAGCAAAGAATGACCGCGCGGTTCTCGATCTCCGGCAGGCTGTCATGGGCCCGGGCCCACCGCATGAGATGTCCCACGCGGTCGCGCATGCGCACGCCGCGTTCGGCCGTCATGCCGGCCGCCCGCGCCTCCGTGCGCCACGACAGGGCCGCAAACAACTCCCGCTTGATGTCTGTTGCGATCGGCATGTGGCCGTCCGATAACACGAGAAAGACGAATCAGTCCTATCGCAGTTATCGGTAGGGGATGGGGGCGTCCGTAGTCGTTTGTCAGTTGTCAGTGGGCCGTGGTCAGTTGTCGGATGCCGTGGTCCTTTGGCCCGTGGTGATCTGTGTTGGTGGTTGCGGCGGGGCGGACGTCTCACCCGCCTCCGGCGCGCAAGAGATGCTTGCTGTGCAGACATGGTTGTTAACCGAAGACAACGGCGTTACATGGCCGCGATCTGCAGCCGCGCTCCGTGCAGCCGGTGGGCGATGGCGCCGGCCAGCGTGCTCATCACCTGGTAGCCCAGGGCGGGATTGGCTTGCATGAGCTCACGAAGCCTGGCCGCGTCGATGGCCACCAGCTTGACGGCGGTGCGGGCCACACCCATCGAATGCGTCTGATGAGGCGGAACCAGCGACGACCACACCAGCGGGTCGCCGGCGACGACCGTGTCCACCGTCTGATGAGACCCATCGCCCAGCACGTACTGAATATCCACCTCGCCCTCGACCACGATGTGCAGATACCGTGCATCCTCGCCCTCACGGAACAACACATCACCGGCCCGGGCGGTCTTCTCCTCGCTCAGCATGGCCACTTGCTTGAGGGTCGGTTCGTCAGCCCCGCTGAATATGGCAAAACGACGAAGCAGTTCCGGCGACACCATGATCAGGCTCCTTGCTCTCGAAGTGCATTCAAGACGATATCGACCGCTTTGGGGATGGCGGCTGCCACCGGCGGCGTACACTCTTCGCTGAATGTCATGATATCGTCAGCCTCGATCCCGACAAGCAGGATATCCTTCGATTGAGGCAGATGGACGCCCAGTTGCCGGCCCAACTCCAGAGCGGTCGGCAGGTTCACATCATGCTGAGAAGCGCTGCGTTGCGTGGGAATGTCGTCGGGCGTGAGCTGATGAATGGTCCCCGGCGCCGCGCCGGTCAGGATGGCGTCCACGATGATGGCCCGGTCGTAGCCGGCCAGCCGTTCCATCAACTGCAGCCCGCCCCGCACGTCCTCCTCCACCTCGACGCTGCCGCCGACCGCCACGTGTCGCCGGACTTCCCGGGCGACCTTCAGCCCGACGCTGTCGTCGCACAGCAGTGGAGAACCCAAGCCGATCACCAAGGTCTTCATTCGTGGCCCTTTCCGGCTCGCCCGAGATGCCGGCCGCCGCCGGTCTGCCTTCCTTCTCGCCGCGCCCTATTCCAAATCTCCGACCATCTGCGAAATCTGCGGACAAGAAAGCGCACACGCGACTGACGATCTGATTGTAACGTCCTCACGCCTTCGAACGACACTCTTGTTCCGTGAGTACACCCATCTCCGTAGTTGCGTCGTATTTCCGGCACCTGCGAATTGTCCGCAAATTATGCAGATTTTCGCAGATTCACAAGTGATTCAGTTACACCGCTTACAGAGTACATCTCGGGAGGACCGCACGCCTCGGCACCAAAAGAATCGGCGGGGTTGAACCCCGCCGCTCGCACGCGCTCGCGTCCGACGGATAGGAGACAGACGTCGGTTACAGGTTTTGCGTGAGCCGCTCGAGGATCTCGCCGCGCTCGTCGCGGAGCCGCACTTCCAGGGGCATCTGCCCGGGCAGGAAGTGGGTCGCGCAGCCGAAGCACGGATCGTACGCCCGAAACGCCATCTCCACCTTGTTCAGCAGAGCCTCTTTCAGTGCCACGCCCTTCTTGATCAGGCCCTTGGCCGCCTTGGCGATGGACATGTTGATCGGGGCGTTGTTGTTGGTCGTTCCCACAATGAGGTTGCACCGAGTCACGATGCCGCGCTCATCCGTCACGTAATGGTGAGTCAACGTGCCTCGCGGCGCCTCGACGCAGCCGACCCCCTCGGTGGGCGTGGCCGTCGGCAACACGCGGTACTCCTTGCTCGTGATCTGCGGGTCGGTTGCCAGTTCGACCCAGCGTTCGGTCGCGTACAGCAACTCGATCAGCCGCGCCCAGTGAGTCGCGAGCGTATGATGCACGGGTCGGCCGCCCAACGTGCTGTACATCCGCTCCCATTCCTTCTGAGCCAGCGGCGTGGCCATGCCGTCGGCCACGTTGCATCGGCTGAGCGGCGTGGCCTTGTACACACCCGAATCCTCGCCGTCCACGAAACCCTTCCAGCCGACCTTCTTGAGATACGGGAACTTCAAGTAGCTCCAGGGTTCGACGTGCTCGGCCACGTAGTCGCGATACTGATCGGGGCTGTACTTGGCGTGCTCTTTGCCGCTCGGCGACGTCACCCGGACCATGCCGTCGTAGAAATTGACGCGGTTCTGGGCATCCACCATGCCCATGTTGTACGTCTTGTGCGCGTACATGTCGGACTTGATCAGGTTGACGTAGTCGGTGTTGGCCAGCACGAGATCGTCGAACACCTTCAGCGAGAACTTGGCGAACTCGATGGCCTCGCGACCTTTCTCCTCGATGATCTTGCGCTGCTCTTCGGTGATGCCCTTGCTGACGCCGCCCGGCACGCCCCAGTTCGGATGCACGCGGCGGCCGCCCATCATCTGAATGAGGTCGTGGCCGGTCTTGCGCATGTTGATGACCTTGCCGCCGACCTCCAGGCCCACCTTCTTGACCACACCGAGGATGTTTCGCTCGGCCGGCGGCGCGTCGGGACCGACCACGAAGTCCGGGCCGCCCAGGGCGTAAAAGTGCGTCGTGTGGTCCGTGGCGAAGAAGATGCTGTAGAACAGCTCGCGCAGCTTCTTGGCCGTCGGCGGCGGATCGACGTGGAACACCGCGTCCAGCGCCTTCGTGCCGGCCATGTGATGCGCCTCGGGGCACACGCCGCAGATCCGCGACGTCAGATTGGGCAAGTCCTCCACCGGCCGGCCCACGCAAAACCGCTCGAAACCTCGCAGTTCGGGGATCTGCAAGTACGCGTTCTTTACATCCCCGTTGTCGTCGAGGAAGATGTCGATCTTGCCGTGCCCTTCCAGACGCGTGATCGGATCAATGGATATCCGTGGCATAGCTGTTACCTTTTTTGTTCACCACAGAGACGCCGAGGCACAGAGAGGATTTATCTCGAGAAGCTCACATGTGATGTTTTCCTCTCTGTGTCTCCGCATCCGCTGTGGTTCGAAAACACTCTGATCTTCCGTGCTCTGCCCGTAATCGCCGCGCGTCGCATCGTCGCGTCGCCGCGTCTCCTTCAATTTGCCACCTTCGCCGTGCGCCGCAGGAGGCTGCCGGCCAGGCTGAACCGGTAGAACGTACCGATGGCGTCCGGAATCCCTTCGCGGATGATCCGATCGCACTCGGCCGGGTCGTTCGAGTCGATCACCGACGCCAGGGCACTCATGAGCCGGGCCCCGAAATCCGGCGCGCCGTCCGGCGGACCATAGCAGCCGATACACGGCGAGTTCACCTGCGGGCACAATCCGCCGCAGCCCGCCCGCGTGGCCGGTCCGCAACAGACCAGGCCCTGCTCGAGCAGACACGCCTCCTCGTCGGGGATGATCTCCCACGTCCGCTTGAAGGCGGTGATCTTCTTTTCCGTCCGCTTGCGCTTGCAGGTGTCGCACACCGTGCTCGCCGCCCCGATCACCGACCCCTTGGGCGGCAGCTTGCCTTCCAAGACCGCCACCAAAGCTTCCCAGATGCGGTCCGACTCCGGCGGGCAGCCCGGGAGGTAATAGTCCACTTCGACGGTCTGATCGAGCGTCCGCAGCGTGTCGTAAAACTCGGGCAGGTGCAGCTTGCCTTCGGGCACCTGCGTTTCCGTCTGCGGCTCGACACCCTCAGGGTTATCGAGCGACGGAGAGTCGTGGTAGTTCGTCTTGAAGATGTCCTGACGGCTGCACGCGTTGGCCAGGCCAGGGATGCAACCTTCCGAAGCGCACGAGCCGAAGGCGATCAGCACCTTGCTCTTGGCCCGCAACAGCCGAGCCATGTACTCATTCTCGCTCGTGCGGATGCCGCCGTTGAACAGGCACAGGTCGATGCTCTTGTCCGGCATCTTCTCGACGTCGCGCACCTTGCCGTCCGCTCCGCAGGGGAACAGCACGATATCGAACGCCTTGTCCACCTCGAGGATCTTCTCGTGAATGCCGAGAATCGAGATTTCGCATCCGCCGCACGACGCCGCCCAATAGATGGCCAGCTTGCCTTTGGCCGCGCCGGCCGCTGCCGGCGGTTCCTTGTCCTGCTGCGTGCTGACCGCTGTTGCCTGGGAGCTCTGACTCATACCGGCACCTCCATCGTCTCGGCGTGCTCGTGGGCGATTGCCTCCAGGGCCGCCGTGTGATCCTGGGCGTCCTGCCAGTGGCCGGGCCAGTTCAACGGGCCGAGCTTTTTGACGTCGGCCACGAACTGGTTGATGGCGTCGGCCAACTGCTGACCTTCGGCCGCCGAGGCCCAGATCAAACGCACCCGGTCCTCCTCCACGCCAAACTGCCGCAAGGCGTGCTTGAGCATGGCGTAACGCCGGATCGTCTTGTAGTTCTGCTCGATGTAGTGGCACTCGCCGGGATGGCAACCTGCGATCATCACGCCGTCCGCCCCCATCGACAGAGCCTTGAACACGAACGCCGGATCGACTCGTCCGCTGCACATCGTCCGGATGATCCGCACGTTGGGGGCGTGCTTGGCTCGCGAAATGCCCGCCAGGTCGGCCGCCCGGTACGAGCACCAGTTGCACAGAAAGCCGACAATCTTCGGTTCAAACGTGTCGCTCATACCCTGCTCCAGAAGGCCGAATGTCGAAGCTCGAACGACGAAAGCAGTCAGAAATCCGAATGCCCGGGCCGAACACAGACGCCGCCATTCGGGTTTCGATCATCCGTCATTGTTTCGACATTCGGATTTCGTCATTCGTCATTCATTCCCGCCGTTACCCTACCGTGACGCCGGCGCCGTTCTTCGCGTCCCACAACACGCCTTCGATCTCGGCGAAAATCTGCCGGTCGGTGAAGTGCGACCCGCTGATCGCGCCCGCGGGGCAGGCTGCCACGCACGTGCCGCAGCCTTTGCACATGGCGGTGTTGATTCGACTCACCGCCTCAGCTTCGATGTAGTCGATGGCGTTGTACGGGCACATGTTGTTGCAGATCCGGCAGCCCGAGCATTGCTCTTCGTCGATGCTGGCCACCACCGGCTCGATCTCGACACTGCCCTTGGTGATCATGCCCATCACGCGGGCGGCCGCCGCCGCGCCTTGGGCCACCGAAGCCGGAATGTCCTTGGCCCCCTGGCAGGCCCCGGCGACAAACACGCCGTCGGTCATGGTGGCCACCGGGTCGAGCTTGGGATGCCGCTCGGTGTACCAGCCGGCCATGCTGCACGAGATGCCGCACTTGAGTCCCAATTCCTTGGCGTCCGCCTGCGGTTCCAGCGCCCCCATGAGAATCACCATGTCCACCGGAATCCGCCGCTGCTTGCCCATCAGCGTGTCTTCGACCTGAACAATGAGCTTGCCCTGCTCGGACGGCTGGCGGGCGGCGTCGGTGATTTCAGCCACCTTGCCGCGCACGAAGTGCATGCCCTCTTCGAGCAACCGGCCGTAGAACTCCTCGTACATCTTTTGGTTCGTGCGCATGTCGATGTAGAAGGAGTACACTTCGGCGCCGGTCTTCTCCATCACCAGGTGGCCGAACTTCAACGCCGCCATGCAGCAGATGCCCGAGCAGTACTCGTTGTGGTTCTTGTCACGGCTGCCCACGCAATGGACGATGGCCACGCTCTTGGGCTCGGTCTTGCCGTCGCGGAGCACGATCTTGCCGTTGGTCGGACCGGCGGCGTTGCACAGCCGCTCGAACTCCATGCTGGTGTAGACGTTGGCCAGCCGGCCGTAGCCGTACTGCGGGATCTTTCTGCAATCGAACAGCTTCCAGCCCGTGGCCAGGATGATGTTGCCGACCTCGATCTCGATGATCTCATCCTGCTGCGTGTAGTCGATCGCGCCGGGCTGGCACATCTTCTCGCAGACCTTGCACTTGCCGGTCTTGAAGAAGGTGCAGTTCTCGCGGTCGATCACCGGCACCTTGGGCACGGCCTGGGGGAAGGGCATATAAATGGCCTTGCGATAGCCCAGCCCGGCCTCGAACTCGGTGTCCACCACCTTGCGCGGACACTTCTCCACGCAGGCTCCGCAGCCCGTGCACTTGTCCTCGATGATGCTCTTGGCCCGCTTGCGGATCTTCACCTTGAAGTTGCCCACCGAGCCGCTCACCTCTTCCAGCTCGGCGTAGGTGATGAGCGTGACGTTCTCGTGCTGGCCCGCTTCGGACATCTTGGGCGTGAGAATGCACGCCGAACAGTCCAGTGTGGGGAAGGTCTTGTCGAATTGGGCCATATGCCCGCCGATGCTTGGCTCGCGCTCCACGAGGTAAACCGGATAACCGGCGTCGGCCAGCTCCAGCGTGGCCTGCAGACCTGCGATGCCTCCGCCCACCACCAATGTGGCCTTGTTCACGGGCACGCGCATTGCCTCCAGCGGCTCCTGCATCTTCACCCGATGCACCGCCGCGGACACGAGCGACTTGGCCTTCTCGGTGGCCGCCGCCTTGTCCGTGTGCACCCACGAGACATGCTCGCGGATGTTGCACATCTGGAAGAGATAGGGATTCAGGCCCGCGTTGGTGCAGGCCCGCCGGAAGGTCTTCTCGTGCAGGTGGGGCGAGCAGGCGGCCACCACCACCCGCGTCAACCCCTTGGTTTTGATGTCCTCCTCGATCATGGCCTGACCGAGCGAGGAACACATGAACTTGTAATCGCGGGCCACCGCCACGTCGGCCACGTTCTCGCCGGCCCACTTGGCGACTGCCTCGCAGTCCACCGTGCCCGCGATATTGCTACCGCAATGGCAGATGTATACGCCCACCTTCTCCGCCATGATCATCCTCCCAAACGCATGGCTGGCCAGAAAAGCGTTGCAAGCGATTCAGTTGTCCGCTGCCAGCTTTCCGCTGTCAGCTATCAGTTGTCATGACCCGGCGGGCTTCTATCCGCCCTGTCGCCGGGCGTCTGCGTCGTGTCTCAGCTCACACTCCCACCTTGGCCGCGATCACCGGCTCGGCGGCCACCAACTCCTTGCCGAATCCCAACTGCTTGGGCGCCAACCCGAACGCCAGCCCCAACAACTGCGTGAAATACACAATGGGCAGGTTGTAGTTCGTGCCGAAGTGCCCGTTCACGCCGGACTGATACGCGTCCAGGTTCAACTGACACATGGGGCACAGGCAGGCAATGACGTCGGCCTGGTATTCATCCGCGCTGTGCAGCAGTCGGCGAATCAGCTCGTAGGCTTCCGGCTCGCTGATCTGGGTCATATGCCCACCGCAGCAATGACCCTTCACCGGATAGTCCACCACTTCCGCGCCGATCCAGGTGAACAGCTCGTCCATCTTGGTCGGATACTCGGGATCATCAAAACCACCGAACGGTCGCACCACCTGGCAGCCGTAGTAGGGCGCCACCCGCAACCCGTTCAACGGCTTCTTCACCGCGGCCCGAATTCGTTCCTCGCCGACGTCCGTGTAGATGACGTCGAGCAGGTGGCGAATCTGCACCGTGCCCGGCTTGTAGCTCAACCCGCCCGCCGCCAATGCCTCATTGATCTTGCCGTTCATGTCCGCATGCTCGGACATGAGCGTGTCCACCTTCTTGAGGTTCAAGAAGCAGGCGGCACACGGAGCGGTCAACTGATCGCACTTCGTGATCGCCAGGTTGCGGGCGATCACGGCACACGCGGTCAGCTCGTCCTGACTGAAGTACTCGGTCGCCCCGCAGCAGTTCCAGTCATCCAGCTCCTCGAGCTCCACGCCGAGCGCCTGGCAGACCGCCCGGACCGACACGTCGTACGCGGCGGCGTTCACCTCGAGCGAACATCCGGGGTAGAATGCGTATTTCAACGCGCACCTCCCAGTTCTCTGGCTTTGTTGATGATGGCCTGTAGCTGACCGATGTTCCGAATCTTGCTGGGCGTGAGGGCCATCCGGCCGCGCTTGAACATGGACAAGCCCATGGGTCCCATCTTCATGGCCGCGATCGGCCGGTTCAGCAGGTGATAGCGCGTGGCCAGGCCCATCTCGAAGCTCCGGCCGTACTTGTCCACGTAATACGTGAACGCCTTCGCCAAGGCCGGCGCGTCCGAATCCTTCCCGTAACCCTCGCGGATGGCCATCCGCTTGAGCGTATACATGACATCCGTGATGGGGATGTTGTGCGGACAACGCGACGTGCAGAAGTAGCACGAGACGCACTGCCACATCGTGTTGGCCGAGAGCACCTTTTCCCGCTGCCCGGCATTGATCAGATTGATGATGCCTCGCGGCGTGTACTGCATCTCGGCCCCGTTCGGACACGAGCCACCACAGGTTCCGCACTGAATGCAGCTTCGGACCCGCTCGCCGAAGGGCGTCTCCCGGACCACCTCGTTGAGAAAGCTGGAATGGGTTGAGGTTGCAACGGCTGTCACCATGTCACCTCGCGATCTGAACCACTCCGCGCCGGAGTGGGGTGGTGATGCAGACAGATTGCCCGCATCACAGACACTGCTTCCGTTTCCCGGACCGGCGGACCTGACCGCGCACAGAAGACAGAACCGCCCGGAGGCCGCCGAGTGATCGGTCAGGCGGCCGGCGTCGCGCGCGAAACAGCTGTGAGACGCTGTCGTGAATCCGCGCGCCGTTTCGGCTCTTTGCAAACGCCATGCCGATCGACAAATAGCAGCGCCAGGGCTCGCGGACGGGCCCTGGCGCTGCCTTTAACCGGTTTTGATGAGTTGTCTCACTCAGACTTGACTGCCGCGGCGGAGGCTAAGCAGGGGTCGAAAACCGCAACTGCTGGGCTAAATCCCCCAAGCCGTCCAGACTGTCAACCGCGAACAGCAGCATTGAAAACAATGGTGCAGGAGTGCAATTGAGACTCAGTTGCCCGCCAATCATTCCCCAAGCGTGACCTCGATCACCACGCCTTCGGGGACGTTGGGGAACCGCAGCCGGAGGGTTTCGCCTTGTCTGGCGACGTCCACGGCTAGCTTTTCGCCCGCCACGCTGGCCGCCGTCACGCTTTGGACCGAGCGGCCACCCGGATAGTAACGGACGACGCCCGGCGTCTCGGCCGGTCCGCGCAGCACGAGCCGCGATCGGCTCTTCTCATGCCGCTGCTCCATCAACCGGTGCGTGCAATGCAGAACCGCCGGCTGGTGGCCCTTGAGCGGCTCGCTCACGTCGCGGTAGATCCGGCTCTGGCCCGCCGGCAAGGTCGCCTCGGCCAGCACGGGCAAATCGGGATCGAACACGTCCACCACCGGCCCCGCGATGCGCTCGGCCTGACGCAGCGCGTGCACAATCCGGAACGGGCCGCGCACGATCGAGAAGTTCTCGCGATCGATCGCCACCGGCGGAACCGCGCGGGACGCCACCCGCGAGATTAACTCTACGTACTCGCCCGGATGAGCGGCGAAGTGCCTCGGCGACACCGAGCGGCGAATGAGCAGGCCCTTGCCCAGCGGCACGTCCGAATCGCCGACGACGGTCACGCCGGCCACGGCCAACAGATGCGCCAGCGGCGACGCGTGCTGTAGCCGCGTCCACCAGAACGGCTCGGCCTTCATCTCGCCCGCCCCACCGAGCACCAACAGCACGCCGCCCGATTTCACCCAGGCCACCAATGCCGCATTCTGCGCCGGACCGTGCGGCTTGAAGTTCTCGTACGACAGCACCAGCAGCCGGAACCGGTCCAGATAGCCCGGCTCGGTCCATCGCTCGGCGACGGATATGGTGGGCCGAATCCCCTCGTGCAACAACGGCAAAATCAGACCGTACAAACCGTCGAGGACCGGGGCCTGCGGCGACTCCCAGAGTGCGGTGTCGGCGCAGGCGATCCCGATTTTCGAGCCCACGGCCGCGTCCGTCGAAACGACCGCGGGGATTTCCTGCTGAACCTGGATAGCCGACAGCAGACTGATCCGATACGCCTCAGGAGCGGGTGTCCCGCCGCCGGTTTGATGGCCAGGCAGGAAGATGCGGTCCGGCCAGGGCATCACTTCGTAGCTGTCCACGCCGCCGAACATCAGCTTGGCCACCAGACAGTGACGATACCACTCCTCGAACTCCGACCACTGGTGATTCGGATCATCCTCCACGGGATCGGCCAGCAGCCACATCTTCTTGTCCGTGCCCGCGGTCAGAGCGGCAAAGTAGTCGTACAGTGCGTAGGCCGAAGTGAAGAACGACTTTTCGGGCGAACCGTAGTTGGCCAGCGACCAGTTCACCGGCCCTGTCCAGACCTGCCCGACGTAACCGTCCAGCCCCTCCATGTCCAGCCCCATGCCCATGGGCGCCACCAGTCTCGACGCGCGGTTGCTGTACAACGGATGCACCGGCATGAGGAAATCGATGCGCCGTCCGCGCTGTCGGGCCTCTTCACGCGTCAGCCGGGCCAGTCGCTGCTCGAGTTCCAGATACAGTTCGGTCTTGAGCTGACAGGTGAGGAAGTGGGCTTCGGGTGATGCGCTCTCCGGCTGCCACGGCAGGCCGAACCGCTTTTCGAACATCGGCTTGAACGCCGCCTCGTAACCCGTGAACGTGTGCGCCAGCGGCTCTTCGGGCAGGATGGCGTCGGCGCCGGCTTCGATGGAAAAGCGCGTCATCTCCTCCAGATGACGCATCCAGCCTTCGGTCGGCAGCATGTAGGGCCGAATACCCGCGCACAGCACCACTCTCCCCTTGGCGTCGCGCTCGACCTCATCCTCGTGTGGCACGCCGTCCCACTTGCCTTTCCAGTAGGCGTTCGTCGCGTCCGAGTCCGCGAAGAACATGCGTCCGACCACGAAGCCCTGCGCCTTCCACGACCCGATCGATTTCCGCAACGACTCGAGCGCCTCGCCGTGACGATGCACGACCACCGCGTCAGTCGCGATGCCGATCCGCGGATCGTAACGGCTGTTGGTCTGGAAGAAGGTCTTGCATTCGTTGAACCCGACCGGTCGGGCGGCATCCTTCGCCATCACCGGACTCGCGCTCACCGTCACCAGCAGTCCCAACATGCCGCGCAGCCCAAAACTCCTCGCGCGCATCACAACCTCCCGCGGCTATCGCCGTACGTCCTGTTTGTAGAGCACCCGTGAATCAGCAGCGTACGCGAGGAGTGCGGAGACGGTCAACCAAACCTCGCCAACCGGGCCTGGAAAGACCGCCGACGGTGAGCGCGGTTGATGCCGGCGGGCGCGATGAACCGTCCCCGGCGTGACGAAAGATTCATGAACGAATTCGAGGCACCGATCCGCCCAAATTGGCCTTGATCGGGTTGATCACCTGGGCTGCTTTGAACCCGAACGGCTTCTTGCGCTCGTAGAAAATCTGCACCTGTTCCTTCTTGCTCGGTCCGTATGAGATTTGGATCCAGAAGTTTTCGTCGGACTCGAGCCTGAGCACGGTCGTGACCGAGCCGCCCTTTCCGTCCAGCGTGAGCGTCCTCTCTTCCGGATTGCGTTCCGGCCAGATCTGGACGCGTTCGAACGGCGGGCTGTCCGGCCCTGCCGTAACCTGCACTCGAACTCCCGACTTTGCCGCAGCCAGACGAATTTGGCACTTCAACAACGACATTTTGTGCGGTACCTTCATCATGGAAACTCTTCGCGCCATCGTGCTCCCGTCCTCCCTACCGGTCGGCGACTGTCGCAGCATCGCGCGAGGCCGAGTCGGCGGCCGCTACGCTGATCCGCGGCCAATCGCCTCCAATTCCTCGTCCATGGGCGGGACCAGCCGATCCCAGTGGAATTTCGCGACGATCCGCCGGGCCCTGTCGGCATCGCCTTGCCACAGATCGTTCTGACGTGTCCGGGCCGCCAGCACGACCAGGCGGTCGGCGAGCCCCTGGGCGCCCCCCTGGTAATAGAAGCCGCGGGCCTCCGGACTGTCGGCCGGTCCGAGAATCTCCGGAAACGCCAATCGAGCCGGTACCAGAGGGTAGGCACCGGCGGCGATGGCCTCGACCGTGCTGATTCCAAAAAACTCGTAACTGGCCGTGGACACCACCACGTCGGCCTCGGCCAGAGCGTCGTCATAGTCGTGCCGATTCGGTTGATAGCCCCACCAATCAATGTGGAAGTAGAAATACTGGCGAGCCCAATCAAACGCCGGCGGATGCTCCAAGAACCGCTGGCCGAGAACGCTGAGCCGAAACTCTGCGCCCGTCCACTTCAACGCCTTGAGCGCCTGGAAAAAGGTCTCGGGGTTCTTGTCGTGTTCCCACCGGGCCACCCACAGCACCCGCATGGGACCGGGCGGCCGGGGCCCGCGAGGCGCGCCGCTGTCGATGCCCGGATACCACACCGACGACTTGGCCCGAATCCGCTCGACCGCGTCCGCCAGTCGTTCCTCCGGCATCTCACGCAGGAACCGCTCCAGCCCCTCGAGGAAATCGTTGCGGTGAAAATGCGAGTTGAACCACACGCGATCGGCGGCCAGCGCCGTGGTCACGTTTGACAGTACGAAGTGAAGATCCCGGTCTGACTCTCGCCGCACCGGACACGTCAGTTGGTTTTCGAAAAAATAAACCACCGTCGGCAGGCGCCGGACCGCCTCGGGCACCAGCCCACGAAACTCGGCCAGGTTCAGCATGTCCGAGCAGACGACCAGATCCCAGCGCTGTCCGTCCGCCGAACGCCGCGAGACCTCTTCTGCCAGCCCGATGGTGGCCTGACGAATCCGCAGATTCGATTTCTCCGGCGCGAGGCCCAACAGATCCCACTGGTGGCGGCTCCGCGCCGTCCAGCCATGGAAGAATGCCGTGTGGCTTCCGCCAAGATATGGGTCCAGGGCCAGGATCCTCATAGACCCGCCAGTATAATCCGGGCCCGTGCGTTGTCCTAGAGGTGTCGCTAATTCTCCATCCGGCGGACTATAAGCGAAACGCACTGACCGTAAGCGATCAGGAGGCGCCGATTCGCCGCGAACTCGCCTCGAGCCAATACTGAATCGTTCTATGAATTTTCTAATGAGAGCCGAACGTCTGAACGGGCACGTCGATCACCGCCCGCACCCGGTCCGCTAACCGATCCAGAACCGCCTTGTCCAGCGGGCTCACCCAGGGCTCGGCCGTCCGACGGGCGATGGTGTGCATCTGAATCAGCTTGAACCGGCCGCCAGCCTCCAGAATGTCCCGCAAGCGGTGCGCGAAGGCGTCCACCTCCGTCTCCGGCGGCGGTGAGTTGCGCACGTTCATCCACAGCGACTGGATCACCACCGGCCAGGCCTGGGCAGTTTCCCGAATGTTTTGCAGGATGTGACTTAAGGGAACGTTCGGCCGGTTGACCAGCCGGTAGTACTCCTCGGTGCCCGCGTCGAGCTTGGCCCAGATCTCGCCGTTGTTGGCAATCAGCACGCGCAGTGCCTCACGGACCGCCGGTCGGGTGAGATACGTTGAATCCGTGATGACGATGAGCTTGACCTGCTCGGCCTTGTACTTGTGACGAATATCGGCGGCGATTTCCACCGCCGCCGGAAACTGCGGCGAGGCGGTCGGCTCGCCGTCGCCGGAAAAGGCAATGTCGTTCCAACGCCGAAGCGCCTCCGGCACGTGCCCGAACTGCACGTCGTCGAACAGCTCGCCGCCCGCCGCCAGCGCCGCCATGTGGTCCAGCTCGTCCCGCAGGATGGCCGGATCCACCTTGCGCACCACCGGCGGCACGGTGCGATCCACCTGGCAGTAAACGCAATCGAAGTTGCACGCCTTGTCGGGATTGAGATTCACGCCTACCGACAGACCGCCCGCCCGCCGGCTGATCACCGGGTAGACGTAGAGGTTCTCTCGCCAATTCCGCGAATGATTGGCAAACAACCGCATCGATTCCACATTCCGTTCAGCTGGGTCCATCCAGGAAATTATAATCAATCATCCACCGACCTGCCTCATCAGGAACCCTTTCCCACCCACAAGCCATGACATGAGGAAACGGAGGCTACAGAGAAAACCCTCCGCTGCCACCGTCTCCTCATGTTGAGCTCATACAACTGAATCGGCCTCGAGCGTCTCCGTGAGGCCGGCCTCCACAGGAGGTCGCGCAGCGAGCAGTGCGTGCTTGCGCCAACTGATCGCCGCACCGGCGGCCAGGAGCGCGAAGGCGGCCAGAACCACAAACGCTGCAGCCGCCCAGGCCATCGCCGCCGACCCCGCGGGCAGCAGGCCCGCTTCACCGAATCGCCGGTATCCGAACCACCAGGCCAATGCGGCCGCGGCCAGGATGCATCCCATAGGATCGCGCAGCGGCTGACCGTAGTACGTGTAGTTCATGCCCGGCAGGTGTGCCGCCGTCGCCCCCACCGCCAGCGCGAGCATGGCCAGCTCGAGATGAAACTCGTGCAGATACGGCCGAACGGATGCTCGCTCATCGCTCCCGACTTCCTCGTTCCTCCCGCGCGACCGCCAGTGGCGAGCGTGATGCCGCACGACCGCGATCCCTGCCAGACCGATGGCCGCCAGCAGCCACCACGACGCGTACAGAAAAACCTCGTTCATGCCGCTGACCGAGTCGGGGACTCGCAGCAGCGGCGGGGCGGCCGCCAGAAATACCACGCACGCCGACGCCGCCACGCGACCCGAGAGGCTGAAACGCCAACCGAGCATGCGATGCACGACGGCCAACTCGGCCAGGGCGATCGCGCAAGCGCCGGCGGCACACATCAGTCCGAACACCGGCCGATGCGCCGTCATCTCCGCCGTCGCCGCCATGGGTCCCGTCCAGAACAGGGCCGTCACCAGCAACAGCGAAGGCTTGTCCTCGGGCGAGCGCTGCCAACGATGCAGCGTCAGCAGTACGCCGCCCACCGCCCACTCGTACGCCTGCACAATCCCCAGCGTGAGCAGGACCACTCCGACGTCACCCGCTCGCGTACCCGGCGACACCAGGTACAGCCGAGCCCCTACCGCCATACATGCGGCACTCAGCAGATACATGGGGTTGCGGCGCACCCACCAGTCCGCCCAATTCCCGCGCAGCCTGCCACTTCGGTTTCCATGGTTGACCTCCCGCTTCGCGCGTGCATTCCGCGATACGGCTCTTTACAAGGGTACAACACTCGAGCCGCAACTCCGCGCGAATGCGCTGCCGTGCATTACTACAACAATGTGGGTCTAATTGTGTGCAAACGTCCGCTGCACGGATCGGCGGGATGAATGAGGCTTGAATGATGGCGATTATCGAACCTTGTACGAATCTCCCGATCCGCCGCTCTACAGAACTCTTCCCCTCTCCCGTGAAAGCCAAGAAAAAGCTGTCAGCCATCAGCTATCAACCGGTCAGGTGTTTGGCGCCTTCGGTTGTGGGCGAGGGCTGTGCTGACGAGTTCGTTGACCGGCAGGCGTAGACCAGATGGGATGAATGAGGCTTGAAGACCGGTGGCTGCCTCCTCGACAGGAGGCTCGTCTGTTGTGGTACAGACGACCTGCCTGCATGGTAAGCCGAAATTCGCTTGATGCACGCCTGGACTCTCCCTATTCTGATTCGACGTCACGGACGGATTCCGTGCCCGGATCAATGGGGAAGCAAGCCTTGCTCAGGCGTTCAGGTCAACTGGTATTCGCGGCCATCGGCGGCCTGCTGACCGGCGGCTCGACCGGCGTCCGCCGCCGCTCGGCTGCGGGCGACACCTCGAGCGCCCTCCAGCCGCCCGCCGACTCGGGCGATCTGGCCCTCGAGGGCATCTGCAAGGCGTTCGACGGCCAGTCCGTGCTGCGAGACATCGGCTTTGCCGTCCAGGCGGGCGAGTTCGTGACGCTCCTGGGTCCCTCCGGCTGCGGCAAGACCACACTCCTGCGGATCATCGCCGGGCTCGAACGGGCCGACGCGGGCGAGGTCCGGCTTGCCGGCCGCCGTATCACCGACCTGCCCGCCAATCGCCGGCCGGTCAACACCGTCTTTCAAAACTACGCCCTGTTTCCGCATCTGAGCGTGTTCGAGAACGTCGCCTTCGGTCTGCGATCGCGCCGGGTCGACGCGGCCCAGATCGCACAGCGCGTGACCTCTGCTCTGGCCATGCTCCAAATGGAAGCATTCGCCTCTCGTTACCCCCACCAGCTCTCGGGTGGCCAGAAACAGCGCGTCGCTCTGGCCCGGGCACTCGTCAACGAGCCCGAACTGCTCCTGCTCGACGAACCCATGTCCGCGCTGGATGCCAAGCTGCGAGCTGAGGTCCAGCTCGAGCTGCGGCGGCTCCAGCGCCAGTTGGGCAAGACGTTCATCCTGGTCACGCACGACCAGGACGAAGCCATGACCGTCTCCGACCGCGTGATCGTCATGCGCGACGGGGTGATCGAGCAGATCGGCACGCCGGCCGAGGTCTACGAACGGCCCGTCAACCGTTTCGTGGCTGAGTTCCTCGGCTCGGCCAACCTGCTGGCCGCCACCTGGCGAAACGGTTGTTTTACCACGGCCGTCGGCTCGCTGCACGCGGCAACGCCGCCCGACTGGCCCGCCGATCACGAAGGCACCATCGCTTTGCGACCCGAGCGCATTCACGTGTGCGAGCAGCGGCCTGAGTGCAACGGCATCCGCGGACGCATCCGCGAACGGGTCTATCGCGGCGATCATATGGACCTGTTCGTCGAGCCCGGTCCGCTCCGCGTCCGCACGCCGGTGCGGCCCGGCTTGCGCGTGGGTGACGAGATCTGGCTCCAGTTGCCGCCGGAGAATCTCATCCTCCTCGAGGATTGAAAGGACAGCAACGCCGGTAAACGTCAGGGCGAACCGAATCCCTCGTTTTGTCCCTTGGCCCTTGACTGAACGGAACATGCGACGACTGCTCATCTGGTACGGCGAACTGACCACGCAACCGCGGCTGTGGCTGCGCGGCGGATTGCTGCTCGCCATACCCGTGGGCTGGCTCACCGTGTTCCTGCTGCTGCCCTGCCTGGTGCTCGCGGCCTTGGGCTTTGCTCAACGCGGCGAGTATGGCCAGATCATCTGGCAGGTGTCGCTGGGCAACTTCCGGCGTCTGGCCGGCTTCGACACGCTGAGTTTGTCCGAGCACTATTACCTGATCATCCTGCGGCGCAGCTTCGTCGTGGCCTTGGTCACGACCGTACTGTCAATCGTGCTGGCGTATCCGCTGGCCTTCTTCGTCGCCGCCCGCTCGCCGCGCACGCGCTATCTCTGGTTGGCACTGGTCATCGTGCCCTTCTGCACTAACCTGGTCATCCGCACATATGCCTGGATGCTGGTTCTGTCCAAGGACATGCCGCCGGCTCGGCTGGCCGCCTGGCTGGGCCTGATCCCGAGCGACGCCGGGCTGTATCCCGGCCCGGGCGCCGTCTACATCGGCATGATCAGCAGCTTTCTGCCCTTCGCCGTGCTGCCGCTCTACACGAGCGTCGAACGGCTCGACTGGTCTCTCGTCGAAGCGGCCCGCGATCTGTACGGTAACAAGTTGCGCGTCTTCAGCCACGCCATCCTGCCCCAGACGATTCCCGGGCTCAGCGTGGCCATTGTATTGACGTTCATCCCCGCCATGGGCGTGTTCCTCGTGCCCGATCTGTTGGGTGGAGGCAACTACATGCTGGTGGGCAACCTCATCCAGATGCAGTTCGGCTCCAGCCGCGACTGGCCCTTCGGCGCTGCCGTCAGCCTCGTGCTGATGGTGCTGACGCTGGCGGGGCTGTTCCTGCTACGAAGGCGCGGACGGGAGGTGGACCCGGTATGAATCACCGCCTGCCTCGCTGGATCACGTGGCTCGCTCTGGGCACGTTGGCTTTTCTCTACGTGCCGATGTTGGCCGTCGCCGTCGCCTCGGTGAACAGGGGCCGACACGGTTTTACCTGGCGAGGCTTCACGTTCGCGTGGTACACTCGACTGTTCGGCAACGAGCACGTGCTCGAAGCGGCTCGCAACACGCTTGTCCTTGCGGCAATCTCCACACTGATCGCAACCGTGCTGGGGACCGCGCTGGCCATCGGCATGTCGCGATTCCCCTGGCCCCGATGGGTCCGCCGCTACCTGGACCTGGCCGTCTACCTGCCCGTCGTCACGCCGGACATCATCTTCGCGGCCGCTCTCGTAGTGGCCTTCAGCGTACTCCGCGTACTCTCGCCCATGTTCGAGTTGGGCCTGCCCGCCATGATCGTCGCCCACGTGACCTTTCAGGTCGCGTTTGTCGCCCTCGTCGTGCGGAGCCGTCTGGCCAGCATCGGGCCACACATCGAGGAAGCCGCCCGCGACCTCTATGCCGACACGCCCGGCCTGCTCCGCCGCGTCATGATTCCCCTGCTCATGCCCGGCATCGTCGCCGGAGCCATGCTCGCCTTCACGTTGTCGCTCGACGACTTTGTGATCAGCTTCTTCACCGCCGGGCCCGAGTCGCAGACCTTGCCCATCCTGATCTACGGTTCGCTCCGCCGCGGACTGTCGCCCGAGATCCACGCATTGTCTACGTTGATCTTCCTCGTCACCGTCCTGCTGGTCCTGGGCCTGGAACGAATGACCTGGCTCGCCAAGGAGTCCAAATGATGCGTCGAATGCGTCTGCTCGTCTTACTCACCGTGCTGTGCGGCGTGGTCCTGGGCTGCTCGAAACCCGCCCCTCGCAACCAGGTCAACGTGCTCATGTGGTCGGAGTACATTGACCGCGCCATGCTGGCCGACTTCCAGAAGCGGACCGGCCTGGAGGTGCGCCTCGACGAATACGAGGCCACCGAGGACATGGTCGCCAAGCTCCAACAGGCCGGCGGCACGAAGCAGTATGACGTCGTTGTCGCGTCCGATCACATCATTCCCGTCCTGGCCAAGCTGAACCTCATTCAGCCGCTCGATCGCGAGCGGATACCCAACAGCAAGAACGTCATGGAGCGATTTGCCCGGCCGAGCTACGACCCCGAAGGCAAGTACAGCCTGCCCTATCAGTGGGGAACCATGGGGCTCATGTACCGCAAGGACAAGATCGCCGACATGCAACCCACCTGGGCCATGATCTTCGATCCCGCTCGTCAGCCCGGTCGTTTCACGCTCATCGACTCCATGCGTGACATGATGGCGGCGGCTCTGAAGTACCAGGGCAAGTCGGTCAACACGGCCGATCCCGGCGAGTTGCGGGCGGCCGGCGAACTGCTCGCCGCCACCAAGAAGAGCCCCCAACTGCTCGGCTTCGAGCCGGGGGTCGGCGGCAAGAACAAGGTCGTCTCCGGCGACGCCGTCCTGGCCATCGTCTACAGCGGCGACGCCATTCGAGCGACGGAAGAGGACCCCAACGTCGATTTCATCCTGCCCCGCGAGGGCACCATCATCTGGGTGGACGCCATGACCATCCCCGCTCACGCACCCAATCTCGATGGTGCCTACCAATTCATTGATTGGATTTTGGACGCCCAGACAGGGGCGGCGCTGAGCAACTTCAACCGCTACGCCACGCCCAATGCCGAGTCGTTACCCCTGATCAATAAAGAGGATCGGGAGAACAAAACCATTTATCCGGACGAAGAACTGTTGGGCACCATGGAATATCTCGAGGACATGGGCCCGCACACTCGTCTCTATGACGAGGTCTGGACGGCGGTAAAATCGAGATAGAGGATGGGATGTTGAATGCGTAGTGTTTAGCGGTGTCGCGTCCGTTTAGCGGTGCCGCGTGCGGCACCGAAAGCAACGCGACGACCCCAACCCGAACGGAGCAACCATGGCCCAGGCGAATGTCGATCCGTCCGAACTGCGGCGATTTGCCCAGGATCTCGCCCGCTTCAGCACCGAATTGCGGGGACTCATGGCCGGGCTGCACGCCCGGATGATGGGCCTGGAGAAAACCTGGCGCGACCAGGAACAGCGGCGATTCTTCCAGGAATTCGAGCAGACGGTCAAGACACTCAACCGTTTCCTCGAATCCGCGGATGTCCACGTGCAGTTCCTCGCCAAAAAGGCGGCTCACGTGGAGAATTACTTGCAGCAACACTGACGAACCGCACCAGGTCCGGCCGGTGATGCACGGCGTGGGTGGTGCCCACATTGTCTTGACGGAACACGCTCATGGCTCTCGGCGCCAACGTCCAATCCATTGAGGCCCTCAAGGCGTTCCGCATCGCCGTGTGCAAGCTCGCCGAGGCTGCGCGAAGCGCGCTCGCCGAAGCCGACGCCGACCTCCAGCGGCACGGCATGTGGCTCAGCGACGATCGCCGCCGCCACTGGCAGTCGGAAATCCGCAAGCGCGGTGAGCAGCATCGGCTGGCCAAGATGGCTTTGCTGCAAAAACAACTGCAGGCCGGCACGTTGGGCGCACGCCTTTCGTGCGTGGACGAGGAAAAAGCCGTCGCGCTCGCTCAGCGGCGCCTCGAAGAGGCACACCGCAAGTCGGCCAACACCGTACGATGGATACGCCAGCTCGAGGAGCAGGTATTCGAATACAAGGGATTGCTGCAGGCGCTCAACCACGCGCTGGACGTCGATGTCGCCAACGGCCTGGCTTGGCTCGACCGCATGACGGAATCGCTGGAAGCGTATGTGGCACTGGCTCCGCCGTCCGCGCCTGCCCCCGAAACGGAAGGCCTGCCGTCCATGGCTCGAACGGGTGTCGGTACGCCGGCCACCGAGCCGGCTCCGGATACACCGGCGGCATCGTCCGGTCACGCCTCTACCGAAGAGCCGCCACCGGAGAGCAGCACACAGGAGACCGACTCGTGAGCATGAACTCCGCCCACAATCGGCTCAAGCGGGCAGAGAAGGATTTCCGGATCGCTTGGGACGAGACCCGTCGCTACTGGCAGGATGAGGCCGCCCGCAAGTACGGCGACGAGTTCGTCGAGCCGCTCATCGCACGCGTGCGGGCCGCCCACGACGCCATGGTTCACCTGGAGACGGTTTTGACCATCCTCCGTCACGACTGCGAGTAGCCATGCACGAACCAACCGCTTCGACACTCGATTCCGTCATCCGCAAGAACCAGCTCGCGCTGCAGCGTGAGGCCTTGCGTGCTTTCATTGAGTTGTCGGCGGAGGTCGCCGAGCCGGAGAACGCCCGGCTCGAAAAAGAGTACGCATCGGCTCGCGAGCGGCTCGATCGGAAATATGGCACGCTGATCGAGCGACTCGAAGAGGAATATCGCTCTGCCGATCGCGAGCAAAGCGACAAACTGCGCGAGCAACTCTCCCAAGCCCGGGCACAACACGAAGCCCAGTTAACCACGCTGGACTTCGAGTACCGAAAACGCTGCCAAAAAGTAACGGACGACACCGAAACCGCTTTGCGCGAGGTCCGCAAGCAGGCTGAGCAGGACGCCTGGCTGGCCGAGAGCGTGTGCGAGGCCGAGCGGGAACAGATTCAGCGCGATCGGGAGACGTTCGAAAACGACGCCCCGAAACTGATGCACCGCCTGGACAACGTGCAAGCGCGGGCTGACTGGCTGCTCCACCACTTCGGCTATCGGCCCGCGGCTGCGGCGGCGGATGCGCGTCCATCCGAGCCGACCGAGCCGGCGAGCGAGGAGTCACCTGCCGAACACATGGAGGCGCTGTACGCCCAATGCCTCGAGCAGTTGGACCACCTGGAGCGCATGACGCTGCCGCGACTGGTGACGGGACTGGCCCCGGTGGGCCTGGCCGTCGTGATTTGCGGCAGCCTGTTGGCGCTTGCGGCCGCGTTGTCATTGGCGGTCCCCGAAACGTTCTCGTTCCTGGTAACTGGTCCAGTAGCCGGTGCGCTGGGAATCGTCATATCCGTCGCCGGCTGGCGAACGCTGAGTAAGCTGGCGCAAGCACGGCTGGGCGAAAGCGCGAGTCACCTCGAGCGCACGCTGCAGGAGGCTCGGGTTGCCGTGGACCGCCACGTTCAGACCCAGCGCGAGCGGTTCGATCATCTGAACGAAAAAGCCCTCCACAAGCGCGCCACCGAAGTCAGTCGCATCGAAGCGCTCAAAGAACGCCAGATCGCCGAGCTCGAAAAGCATCGCACCGGTCTGTTGGCCAGGCTGGAAGACACGTATCTCAAGGCCAAGGCGGATTTTTCGCAGCGTCGCGACAGCGAAGTCGGCCAGATCGATGAGCAGGGCCACCGTGCCATCGCTGACCTGCGGCGCGATTATGAACATCGGCTCGCCCGGCTGGCCGATCGCCGAACGAGGCAACTCGCTGCCCTCGATCGCAAACACGCCGCCGCTCGCAACGCCCTCGACGAGAAGTGGCGTGAAGGCCTCGACCGCATTCATCAGCTCATCGAACAGGCAACGCGCCTTCGGCAGTCCGCTCCCGACTGGGACGATCCCTCCTGGCAAGACTGGCGGCCCCACAAGCAGTTCACGCCGGCCATCCGCTTCGGCGAATGGAGTATCGACATGTCGCGGTTGGCTCCGTGCGTCCGCCAGCGGCTCGCCCTGAACAACGACGGAGCCGCTGCCGCATGGGGCTCATCGCCGATCCGCGTCCCTGCCGTCCTCGAACTGCCCGATCGGGGCTCGCTGTTCGTGCAGGCCGGCTCCAAGACGCGCGGGGCGGCGGTCGCGGCCCTCCAGGCCGCCATGGTGCGGCTGCTCACGTCGCTGCCGCCCGGCCGAGTTCACTTCACCATCATCGACCCTGTCGGATTGGGTGAGAACTTCGCCGGCTTCATGCACTTGGCCGACTACGACGACGCGCTCGTCGGCGGACGCATTTGGACCGAAAAAGTGCATATCGAGCAGCGACTGGGTGACCTGACCGCCCACATGGAAAACGTCATCCAGAAGTACCTCCGCAACGAATACGAGACCATCGACGCCTACAACGTGCAGGCGGGGGAACTTGCCGAGCCGTACCGCTTCCTGGTGATCGCCGATTTCCCTGCCAACTTCAGCGAGGAAGCCATTCACCGGCTGACCAGCATCGTCAGCAGTGGTCCGCGCTGCGGCGTCTACACGCTCATCGCCCAGGACACGCGTCTGCCTTTGCCTCCCGGCTGCCACGTCGAGGATCTGCAGACCGGCAGCGTGCACGTGGCCGACGACGATGGCGGTGGCTTTGCCTGGCAGGACGACATCCTGCGACGATTCCCGCTCCAACTGGACGTGCCGCCGGATCAGGACCGCCTTACCCGGCTCATGCACAGCGTCGGCCAGGCCGCCGGCCGTGCCAAGCGAGTCGAGGTGCCATTCGACTTCATTACGCCGCCTGCCGATCAGCTGTGGAGCGCCGACAGTCGTCAGGAGATCCGCGTGCCCGTCGGCCGCACCGGCGCCGTGCGTTTGCAGGAACTGCGGCTGGGCCGCGGCGTCGCCCAGCACGCGCTCATCGCCGGCAAGACCGGCTCGGGCAAGTCCACGCTCCTGCACGTGCTCATCACCAACCTCGTGTTGTGGTATTCGCCCGATGAGGTCGAGTTCTACCTCATCGACTTTAAGAAAGGCGTCGAGTTCAAGACCTACGCCACCCACCAGCTGCCCCACGCCCGGGCCATCGCCATCGAGTCCGACCGCGAGTTCGGCCTGAGCGTGTTGCATCGACTTGATGCCGAGATGAGCCACCGCGGCGAGCTGTTCCGCGCGGCCGGCGTGCAGGATCTGCCCGCCTACCGCGATGCCACCGGCCGTAAGATGCCCCGCACGCTCCTGGTCGTGGATGAGTTCCAAATCTTCTTTTCAGAGGACGACAAGATCGCCCAGGATGCGGCCATTCTGCTCGATCGCCTCGTTCGACAGGGCCGTGCATTTGGCATCCACGTGATTCTCGGCTCGCAGACGCTCGGCGGAACCTCCGGCCTGGCCCGGAGCACGATCGGCCAGATGGCCGTCCGCATCGCCCTGCAGTGCTCGGAAGTGGATTCGCAGCTCATTCTCGACGACGGCAACTCCGCCGCCCGCTTGTTGAGCCGGCCCGGCGAGGCTATCTACAACGACGCCGGCGGTTTGCTGCAAGGCAACAGTCCTTTCCAGACCGCCTGGCTCTCGGATGAGACTCGGGACGGCTATCTCGATCGCGTAACCGCACTGGCTCGCGAGCGCGCGAACGTCGGCGAGACCATCGTGTTCGAGGGCAATGCGCCGGCCGATCTCCGCCGCAACCGCATGCTCATGGATCTGCTACGAAACGGTTGCGACCGGTCCGCCGCCGGTCGCAAGCCACAAGAGGCAGCGATGTTCTGGCTGGGCGAGGCGGTGGCCATCAAAGATCCGACCGCCGCCGTCCTGCGCCGGCTCAGTGGGGCGAATGTATTGCTCATCGGTCAACGTGATGACGCATCGCTGGCCATCATGTCCGCGGGAATGATCGGGCTGGCCGCCCAGCACGCGCCAAGCGACGCTCGCTTCGTCATTCTCGACGGCGGTTCACCCGATTCGCCGCAGATGCTCCAGCAGATCGCCGCGATTCTGCCTCACGAGTGCAAGCACGTCGAGTATCGCAACGTGCCCGACAGCATCACGGAGCTGGCGACCGAGCTTCGACGGAGACAGGCCGAGGGAACGCCCGCCGATCCGTCCATTTACGTGTTGATACACGGCTTGCAACGTTACCGCGTGCTGCGCAAGAGCGAGGATGCCTTCAGCTTCTCGTTCAACAGCGGCGAGGAAGACAAGCCGCCCGCCACCGACAAGCTGTTCGCGGAGATCCTCCGCGAGGGGCCGGCCGTCGGCATCCATGTGATCGCCTGGGCTGACACGCCCGCCACCGTGGAACGCACATTCGAGCGGCAGACCCTCCGCGAGTTCGACAATCGCGTGCTCTTCCAGATGAGCGCCGCCGACTCCAGCAACCTCATCGATTCGCCGCTGGCCAACCGCCTGGGCTTCTACCGCGCGCTGTTCTTCAGCGAGGAACAGGGCCTCCTTGAGAAGTTCCGCCCCTACAGTCTGCCGGATCGCGACCTTCTGGAAGAAGTGCGAGCGCAGTTCGCACGCAGCCGAACCGCTTGAGTTCGCACCTGTCAGTCCGGTTCACGCGGGTGCCTGTGAAGATGCGTGAACATCCGGATCACAGCAGTATCCACAACAACAGCAACGCCAGGATGAGCAGGCCGGCGCCGACCGCGATGGCGGTGGACGTCGTCCAGTTCGGGAACTGCCAAGTGGATTGCTCCGGCTGAACCGGCGACGGCGTGATCGGCTTGTCGTCGGGATCCTCCGGAGGAGGCGGATTCGGTCTCGAAGCGGCGGCCACATGAATCATCACGGTGTCGATGGATGTGAACTGCCCGGCGGTAACTCGCAATTCGAACTCCAACCGCGTGGCGACGGCGCGCGTCGGAGCCGTGAACGTCGGATTGGCCACGGTATGACTGCTGAGTACCACCGGGGGGCCGCTGATCTGAACCCATAGATAAGACACACCCAAGCCGGTCGGATCGATGGCGCTGCCGGTCAGTTGAACGTGCGCTCCCGCCGCTACCGCCTGATCTTCACCGGCGTGGGCGGTGGGTTTGGCGTCACTCGCGTCCACATGAATGCTGACGGTGTCAACCGCCTCGTAGCGACCGTCGAACGCGTGCACCTCGAACGCGAGCGTCGTGTTGGTTACGCCGACTGGGGCCTGGAAACTTGCGTTGGCCGTGCTGGCCCCGCTGATGATCACCGTCGGTCCGCCGATCTGGATCCACTCGTAGTGGAGCGTCAGCGGCGTAGGCGACTCTACAGTGGCGTTGAGTTGAACCACGGCTCCCGGTGCGACCGACTGGTCGGGACCGGCATTGACCTTGAACGTGGTCTGGTTTGCATTGACTGTGATGGCCACCGTGTCGGTCGCGCTATTCGTGCCGTCCGAGACGGTCAGCTCAAACCTCAAGACCGTGTTGACGACGCCATTAGGAGCCGTGAACGTCGCCGTCGGCGATGACGATCCGGTCAACACCACGGGCGGGCCATCCACCTGACGCCATTTATACGTCAGCGGCAACCCATCAGGGCTGCTGCCGCTGCCGGCCAGTTCCACGACGCTACCTCCCGCCACCTGGCGATCCCGTCCGGCGTTCGCCGTCGGAGGTCTCCAATTCGGAGGCGGCGTCTGCCCCGACTCGATTATCAGCCAACCGTCGGTGATGTCGATGGGCACACCGGCAAAGTCTGTCTGCTCTCCGAACGCGGAAAGACTGAAAGAGAAATTGCCCTCATGAAAACCTGTCGTGTCTAGTGTCACACGGGCCAAGAGTCCTTCGGCAACCACGTGCCCCGACAGCGTAGTGGTCCCGTCAATTGCCACTTGTCGCAATGTCGGGTCGGGGGTATTCCACCGGCCGGTATTATTGCCGTCGAAGATCGTGTCGGTCAGAATGTCCAAATCCGTGATCGCCGGCCCCAGAATGCCTGTGCCCGGCTCAATCTCGCCATACTCTTCCATCTCAGGTCCGCCGTTGGCGACCATGACATAGAAGTTGATTCCCTGGACCAGGTCGCCGCCGGTGACGTAGATCTCCACCACCTGCCCCGGCGTGTCAGGCTGGAGATAATGCGTCCCCACGTCCACCTTAGGCACGGCGACGGCCGGCAGCGGGGCGGCAAGCACCCAGGCGAACGTTGCGATCAGCATCCAGAGCGGCTTTCTCATCGTGCAACACCCCCGGCGAGACTCACTACCCAGATCGACCGCCCGCGAACGCATCTTGTGTTAAACAGCGAGGATACGCCTGCGGTCGTCGCCGCCGGCTCGTGTTGCGCCTGACCATGCTCCACCCAATGGTTCGGGTGCCCGGAACACCGTATCATCAAGTACGCCCGAGGAGTGACGATCGTGAGCAATCCAATGGATACCCAGCCTGCCCCGAACGAGCCCTCCCGTTCGAACCGCTCGCTGCGCGTGCTGATCAGCGGTGGATCGGGTTTTATCGGAACCCGATTGCGCGGCTACCTCAGCACGGCCGGTCATGAGGTGTTTCAGCTGGTACGTCGCGAACCCGAGCCCGGCGCCCGCCAAATTCGCTGGGATCCGGCAGCCGGCCGGATCGACGCGACGGCACTGGAAGGCTTCGATGCCATGGTCCATTTATCGGGCGAGAACATCGCCCAAAGCCGCTGGACGTCCGCTGTCAAACAGCGACTCCGAGATAGCCGCGTCGAGACGACCCGCCTTCTGGCCGAGGCGGCTGCGAAACTGAGCCGTCCCCCGCGCGTGCTGGTCTGCGCATCGGCCATCGGCTACTACGGCGACCGAGGGGAGGCCGTGCTCACCGAAAACGATCCGCCCGGCGAGGGCTTTCTGGCCGGCGTCTGCCGGGAATGGGAAGCGGCTGCCGAGCCGGCCCGAGCGGCGGGCATTCGCGTGGTGAATCTGCGCATCGGCGTGGTGCTCTCGCCCGCCGGTGGTGCCATGGCCAAGATGCTGCCCATCTTCAACATGGGCATGGGCGGAACCATCGGCTCCGGCAACCAATGGGTCAGTTGGATTGCCCTTTCCGACCTCCTGCGAGCCATCGACTTCGCGATCGCCAACGACGGCCTCAGCGGGCCGGTCAACGCCGTCTCACCCAAGCCCGTCACCAATCGCCAGCTTATCAAGGTCATAGGGAAGATTCTCAACCGCCCCACCATCGTGCCCATGCCCGCACTGGCCGTGCGACTCAGCCTCGGCGAAATGGGGAAAGAAACGCTGCTGGCCAGCGCTCGGGTGCTGCCGGACAAGCTTCAATCTGCGGGTTTTCAGTTCGAGTATCCGGACCTGGAACAAGCGATCCGCCACGAACTGGCGACTTGAGAGCCGCTCGGCACATAGCCGATCATCAACAGGTCACGGTTGTTTGCGCGTCTGATTCTGCGTGACCTTCTGCACCGCTTGGTTGGCGATGTTGCCGAGAATCCCCAACACGATCAACGTCACCACGATGCCGGCGACGATCAGCCATTTGCTACGGGCGTTGGGGTCCCACTGCGACAGGCTCGCGCCGATGGCAACTGCCGCCAACGTCCGCGGCGCGATACCCACGACGGTTCCGATGATGTAAATGACCGGATGCACTCGTGTGGCGGCGAAAACCAGATTGGTCACGGCAAACGGCGAGCTCGAGAACCGCACCAGCGTGACCACGGCCAGCGTCCGGGCCCAGCTGCGCCCGATGAGCGCGTCCATGACGGCTTTCCACTTGGGCTGCTCGGCCACCAGCGTGGTCACGCGGTCACCGGAGATTCGCCGCATGCCGACATAGGCCGCCAGCGCTGCCAGCGAGACACCCGCCACCGCGCCTACGCCACCCTTCATCACGCCGAACGCAAAGCCTCCGACCAGCGACGGCGCATACGTATTGCACAGCGCCAGCCCCGCCAAGACGACGTAGCCCGCAATATACAGGGCCATGCCCGCCGCCCCATGCGACTGCAGCCAGGGAGCGATCTCCGTCTTCTTCAGCAGCACCAGCAGGATGGCCGTCCCTATCGCCGGCAGCGAGGCGGCGATCAGCGCCATGGGTCCGGCCGGCCCCAGGCGCAGAAAGATTTCCTTGCCCTTCGCCCAGGCCTCGGTTGCCGTCATGGGCGCCTGAGCAGGCGTCGGGGATTCGCACTCCGCTCCCACCGCGGCTTGTGGTTCGTTTTCCAACAGCGTTCTCCTGGCATCCAACGATCAGGCCGGTACAGTAGAGGCATCGCAACGGCCGCGTCAATGCACCATTATACGTGACGACCTGCCGCCGGTTCCGCCCGACAACGCGCCGTAGCCGGCAAAATCGCCGACCACGATCCCTCCCGTGATCGTCGCGCCTATGGAAGGAAGCTCGCAACGTGCCGGCCAGTTGCGAAACGGCCTGTCCATCATTAACCTGTTGTCGATCATCATCTCACGTTTTGGTGCACACGCACCAGGAGCCACTCATGAGTCAGGGCATCTCACGCAGAGAGTTCGTCGGGGCAGCGGCAGGAATGGCGGCACTGGCGAGGGCAAACCGCGCGGTCGCCGCGGACGGCGCGAACTACGCGCTCCCGAAGTTTACCAAAGCCCGCGTCCTGCGAATCTTCATCGGCCAGCGAGCAGGCTGGCCGAAACCCGATCTGGACATCGAAGCTGAAATCAAACACCTGCGAGCGGGCATCGACGCCGCGCCGGGCGTGCAAGACATCGAATTCATCGAGGACCGCCATGTCACCGACGCGGACACGCTCACTCAGTTGATCGCCCGACACAAGGGCGCCGACGGCATTCTGGTGGTTCCGGTCTCCATGGGCACGAGCCAGCTGTATGCCATGCTAGCCGACACCGGCGTGCCCACCATCTCGCTCGCCACGCCCTACAGCGGCCATGAGTGGTGCATCGTCCCCGACCTCATGAAAGCCGGCAAGAAGATCGATGTCATTACTTCGAGCAACATCAACGACGTCGCCGAGGCCTTCCGCCAGTTCCGAGCCATCCACCGCCTCAAGGAAACCAAGGTGCTCTACGTTGGTGGCGGATATCCCGCCCCCGAGAAGTACGTCACGGCCGTCAAGCAGAAGTTCGGCACCACCATCGTGCCGTTTGACCACAAACGACTGGTCGAGGTATACGAGGCCATGGACGCTGCCGCCGTGGAAGCCGACGCGGAGCAGTGGATCAAGAACGCTCAAAAGATCGTCGAACCCTCCCGCGAAGAAATCAGCAAGTCCGCCCGGCTCTCGCTGGCCATGCAGAAGGTCCTGGCCGACGAGCGGGCCCACGCCATCACCATCAACTGCCTGGGCCTGTTCGGGGCCAGGGCCATGCCGGCCTACCCGTGCCTGGGATTTGCGCGTCTGAACGACCTTGGCCTGGCCGGCGTGTGCGAGGCCGACCTACTGTCGACCATGACGCAGCTCATCTACCTGCACCTGACCGGCAAGCCGGGTTTCGTGACCGACCCCGTGATCGACACATCCAACAACACGGTCATCCACGCCCACTGTGTGGCTGCCACCAAGATGGACGGGCCGGCCGGCGAATCAGCGCCCTACGTCATCCGCTCGCACCTGGAGGACTACAAGGGCGCTGTGCTGCAGACCAGGATGCGCATCGGCCAGGAGATCACCATGGCCAAGCTCGTCGGCGTGGATCCCGACGTCCCACAGAAACCGCAGTTGGCCGCCAGCCCGTTCGAGAGCTACGGCGTGGACACGTTGCTGGTCTCCACCGGCCAGATCATCGACGTGCCCGATTCCGACCGCGGCTGCCGTACCCAGATCACGACCCGCGTGCGCGACGCCCGCCGAATGCTCGAGCAGTGGTCGCACGGCCTGCACCGCGTTGTCTTCTACGGCAACCACCTGGCGGACACCCGGCGGCTCGCGCGATTCCTCGACATCAATGTTGTCGAAGAGTGTTGATCCGATCCCTCACACGCCGATATTTCCAAAGGCCCCGGGCATGCTCGCCCGGGGCCTTCTATAATGGCGGAAACGTGAACTGAGTAGATGGAGAACTGAAACCCGGGGCAACGGGATTTCACCAGTCCCCAGCCCCCAGTCCCTATGCCCTGGACCTCACACATGCGCGACTCTCGACTCGACAAGCTCGCCAACGTCCTCGTGACCTACTCCGTCGCCGTCAAGAAGGACGACCTCGTCCGGATCAGCGGCTCGACAGTCGCGCTGCCCCTCATCCGGGCGGTCTATCGCGAGGTACTGCGCGCGGGCGGTCATCCGGTGTTGCGGCTGGTGGACGACGAGTGCACCGACATCTTCTTCGCCGAAGCCGGCCCCAAGCAGTTGGCGTTCCTCAACCCACTGGCCATGCAGGAGATCGAGACCATCGACTGCACCATCGGCATCTGGGCCGACGCCAACACGAAGTCCATGAGCCGTGTCGATCCCGCGCGCCAGGCCGCGGCCAGCCAGGCCCGCAAACCCATCATGGAGACATTCCTGAAGCGGGCAGCCCTCAAGGGCAAGAGAAAGCTCCGCTGGACGGGCACGCAGTTTCCCTGCGAAGCGGCCGCTCAGGATGCCGAGCGCTCGCTGTCCCAGTACGAGGACTTCGTCTTCGGAGCCGGTCTGCTGGACCGCAAAGATCCCGCCGCCGAGTGGCGCAAGATCAGCGAGCGTCAACAGCGGCTCGCCGATTATCTCAACAAGACTCGCGAAATCCGCTTCCGCACGCCGGCCGGCACGGACCTGCGCGTCGGCGTGAGAGGTCGCCGCTGGATCAACTGCGACGGCCACGAAAACTTCCCCGACGGCGAAGTGTTCACCGGCCCCATCGAGGATGCCACCGAAGGCACCGTCGTCTTCAGCTTCCCGGCCGTCCACGGCGGCCGCGAGGTCCACGACATCCGCCTTACCTTCAAGGCGGGCAAGGTCGTCGACGCTTACGCCAGCAAGGGCGAGGACTTCCTCATCCAAATGCTCGACCAGGACAAGGGTGCCCGCATCCTTGGTGAGATCGCCATCGGCACCAACTACGCCATCACTGAGTACACGAAGAACACCCTCTTCGACGAGAAGATCGGCGGCACGTTCCACGCCGCCGTCGGCTCGGCCTACCCGGAAACCGGCGGCAAGAACACCAGCGGCCTGCACTGGGACATGGTCTGTGACCTCCGCTCGGGGGGCGTCATCGAAGCTGACGGCAAGGTCATCAGCAAGAACGGCCGATTCACCCGCGCCGACTGGCCGCGCTGAACCCGACGCGTCCACGGCGAATCGCGCCCCCTGAGTGCTCCGGGGCCTTCACTCGCTCATCAAGAAGAACGGTGTATTCTGTTCTTCAAATCCGTGCCAATCCGCGAAATCTGCGGACAACACGCTTTTCGTTCGGTTCGACCTGGTACTCGTGAGGGCGTCTTAAGGGACGTAATTATGGCTCCTTTTTGTACATCTGTTTGCGAGTTCGTTTTTCTGTCCGCAGATTTCGCAGATTGTCGCAGATGCGGAATTGCTGTGGCCGGGAGGTTTTGATCGGAAGGTGGTGCTATTGGAAGCGGGCGGCTCGGCCGACCCGGAGGCGGGCGAAACGCCCGCCCCCCCCCCGACACGCGCGAACGCCGAACGCATCATCGGTCGCAAGCCGGACCACTTTTTGTTATCTTCCACGTTACCTGTGGCACTCAGGTCGAATTCTGGGCGGTGTCCAAGACACAATTCGGATCACCGTGATCCGCCCGTGCTGGCGCTGATGGGGCTGGGTGAGACAGGCGCGCCTACTTCGTCCTGCGCTCGCTTACGCTGGGCAACCTGCGGAAACAGGCGGAGCAGGAATCATCCGAGCCCGACCCGGAAACCAGGGTCCTGCCGGTCTGGTCCACGCTGGTATTGATCCGCGGGGCCATGATCGAAGGCTGGGGGTTGTTCGCCGTTGTGATTGCGCTGCTCAGCGGATCGCCCCTGGGCTACGCAGCCACCGGCTTGGCCCTTGCGCTGCTCGCCTTGGGCTTCCCGACCCGCAACAAACTGACCCAAGTCACGAACAGCGTCACCGGTCGCAATCCCTATACCGCTGCCCTGCAGTGAATTCAAACCGCGCACGATGCGAAACTGCAGTCTGATTGCGGCACCCGTTGTAAGCGCTCGGTGCGTGCCCGAGGAACTCATCGTCACGAAGGTGGAATCGCCGTCGGCGAATACTGCGGGTTCGCCGGTGGAATCGGTGCCTTGATTGCCGCCAGGTGCTCGGAGATCAGCCGGTTCATTTGCTCGACCCGCTCCGGCATCTCGGTGGCCAAGTTCTTCGCCTCGCCGATGTCATCGCTCAGGTTGTACAACTCAAACCGGTCGGACCGATCCGCGCTGTCCCCGAAGAAACGGATCAGCTTCCAATCTCCCCGGCGCACCCACACGCCCGGGATGTTGCCCGTCGCCGGCGTGTAATGGGGGAAGTAGCAGTACACTATCTCCCGCGGCGAGCCCTCGCCGACCAGCGCCGGCACCTGGCTAACCCCGTCGAACGTTTGCCCTTCAGCCCGCTCGAGCCCGACCATCTCCAGGATCGTGGGATAGAAATCCACGCTGGACAGCATCGCGTGGCTGACCGAGCCGGGAGCGGTTCGGCCGGGCCAGACGACCACGCACGGCACCCGCGTGCCGCCCTCATACAACGTCGCCTTGCCCCCGCGCAGCGGCCAATTGCTCGTAGGCGGCGAGTCGAGCCCGAAGCTCTCGCGCATGCGGCCGTCCAGCCAGTGCACGCCGCCGTTGTCGGAGAAGAACACGATGATCGTGCGATCGGCGATCTTCAGTTCCTCGAGTGTCTGGACAATCCGCCCGACCGCGTCGTCGAGACTGTGCACCATGGCGGCGTATACCGGGCTGCGCTGCCGGCCGTTCGGATCGACCTTCGCCCGGTACTTCTCCACCAGGTCCTTCTTGGCGTCCCAGGGAGCGTGAACCGAGAACGCCCAATAGTTCAAATAGAACGGCCGGTTTTTGTTCTCGCGAATGAACCGGATCGCCTCGCGAGCCATGCGATCCTCGATGTGCTCGTCCTTGGCTCCCGTAAACCCCAGAGCAGGCGGAAACTTCCACGGCCCGAGATAGCTGCCGGCCGGTCCGGGCCCCGGGTAGTGTGGCACGTCTACATCAAAACCGTGATCTCGCGCGCTGTACGGTTCGCGCCCGAGGTGCCACTTGCCGAAATGACCCGTCACGTAGCCCGCCTCCTTGAGCGACTTGACCAGCGTGGGAAAGCGGGTCTGGAGGCGCGTGGCACTTTGCGGCCCGATCACCTTGGCGTGCGGCGGCGCCCGATCGGGAACGGTCATCTCGAGACGCTCTTCCGGGAGATGGCACGAAGGCGTGGTGATGCCGATCCGCCCGGGATACAGACCGGTGAGAATGCTGGCCCGCGTGGGCGAACAGAGCGGGTTGGCCGCGTAAGCGTTGACGAATCGTACGCCCCGGCCGGCCAACCGATCGATGTTCGGCGTCCGGTGAAACGTACTTCCATAGATCCCAATGTCCCGCCAGCCCAGGTCGTCGGCGAGAATGAACACGACGTTGGGCTTCTCGACCGAGGCGGCAACCGCGCTGGCCCAACCGCCCGTCAGCTCAGGCACGAAGAACATGAGACACGCACAAATGCCGAGCCACCTTGCCATATTGTATCCCTTGAATCTGATCGCGATGGAAGCGCAACGATTACCATTCCCCGATGCGCTGATCAACGAGCCGCGGGCTTCAGCGTGCGCGACCGTCACTCAATCCTGCGGCACACTCCTCACCGGCCGGCGGCGCACCGGTCAGCGGCTCATCCAACGAAGCCAGCCGCAAGCTTCGTCGCCACATCCGCTCGATCTGCTCGAGAGTCTTGCCCTTGGTCTCCGGGACCACCAAGCCAACGAACACGATCATCACCACGCACATGCTGGCATAGATCCAGAAGACATTCTCGTTGAAGAGCTCGATCAGCTTGGGGAACGTCTGCGAAACCGCAAAACACGCCACCCACAAGCTGAGCGTCGCGATGGACATGGCCCGTCCGCGAATCTTGGTCGGAAAGATCTCAGCCATGATCACCCAGACCGTCGGTCCCAGCCCCACGGCGAAAAACGCCACGTACCCGATCACGAAGATCAGCTTGAGATTGGGCGACAGCTCCGTCATCGGCAACGCGAACGTGGCTCCCACCAGGCACAGGCCCATGCCCGCCGCCCCCGCCAGCAGCAGCGGCTTGCGTCCGACCTTATCGATAATCCATAGCGCGAGAATCGTGCACACGCAATTGGTCGTACCGATCAGAACCTGCGCCCATAACTGGGCACTGTCGGCGTCATACCCCGCCTTCTCCAGGATCTTCGGGCCATAATAGATGACCGTGTTGATCCCCGTGATCTGCTGCAGGACCGCCAGCGTGATTCCCACGACCAATGCGATGCGCAGCCCGGGCATGAACAACTCGCGGATCGAGCCTTGCTCCTCGGCGAGACTCTCTTCGATCTCCGCCAGCTCGCGGCGAGCGTGAGCCGCTCCACCCACGCGGGCCAGGATGCCCAGCGCCCGGTCCGAATGCCCCTGCTTCGTCAGCCATCGCGGACTCTCGGGCACCATGAACAGGGCGACAAACAGCGTCAAGGCGGGAAACGCCTCGGACCCGAACATCCACCGCCAGTTCGTGTCCCCGATCTCCACCAGCAACCAGCTCACGAAATAAGCCAGCACGATGCCGAACACGATCGCCATCTGCTGCAGCGACACCAGTCGGCCGCGAATCCGCGCCGGCGAGATCTCCGCGATATACACCGGAGAGATCATCGACGACACACCCACCGCCAACCCGCCGATGAACCGAGCGATGACCAACTCGCTCACCGTGCGCGGAAACGCCGACAGGATCGCCGATACGGCATAGAACAGCGCCGTGCCGATCAGGACCTTCTTGCGACCTTGCCAGTCGCTCAGACTCCCGGCGAACCCCGCCCCGATGATGCACCCGACCAGCACGCAACTGACCACCCAGCCTTCCTCCCAGGCGTTCAGTTGAAACCTTTCGACCACCGGCCCGATCGCCCCCGAGATGATGGCCGTGTCGAAGCCGAAGAGCAGACCCCCCACGGCGGCAATCGCCGAGACGATGTAGACGTAGCCGACACTGCCTTTTTCCTGCAATTCGAGCGCGTTGGAGTGGGTCATGGGACGGGATCCGTTAAGGTGTACGTGCGAAAACACCGGCGTCAAGGTGACGTCGCCAGAATCGGCCGCTCAGCATAACCGCAAGCTCGCGTCGCGCATAGAGGATCGCCGGCCGCCGTACACGCGCATCAAGAGCTTGAGTGTCGTTACTCCACCGCCGTCCGGGTCAGCTCCTGGACCAGCAGTGGCACCTGCGTGCTCGCCGGACCGACCAGCCGCACATCGAACGGGCCGCCGGTAGGCTCCGGATTCACCTCGATCGCTACGCCACCGCACCGCTTGAAGTCACTGATGAACCCGGCCGCTGGGTACACCGTGCCGCTCGTGCCGATGGCGCAGAACACATCCGCCTCATCCAGCGCTCGCTCGATGCGGCTCATCTCCATGGGGATTTCGCCGAACCAGACGATATGCGGTCGTACCGCGGAATTGCAGTGCGGGCAACGAGTGTCGCAGTCCGCATCGCGAGTCCACTCGATGACGTGACCGCTCTCGACGCATCGCAGCTTGCGCAGCTCGCCATGCATGTGCACCACGTCGATGCTACCCGCCCGCTCGTGCAGGTCATCCACGTTCTGCGTGACCAGCGTGAGCCGCTCGCCCAGCGCCCGCCCCAGCTCGTGCAACGCACGATGTGCTGCATTCGGTTCGGCGGCCAGCGCATCGCGCCGCCGCAGGTTGTAGAACTTGTGCACCAGCGCCGGATTCCGCTGATAGGCTTCCGGCGTGGCCACCTCCTCGATCGGGTATCGCTCCCACAAGCCGCCCGCATCCCGAAACGTTGCCAGCCCGCTCTCCCGGCTGATTCCCGCCCCCGTGAGCACAAACACCCGGAACGCAGGCCGTTCACGCCGGACCTCCGCCAGCAACAACCGCAAGCGATCGACCGCAGATGAGTGCTCAATCATCATCCGATATTCGTAAAACCTGATGTCGTTGATCAGACTCAACCGTACTGCAACCGCCTAGCGAAAAACGCGGCGAGCGGACTTACAGCGGGTCGCCCTGGCTGATCACGGTCACCATCGCCCGTGGACGCGGACCGTCGTCGCGCTGCGTTCGGAATGCAATCCGGTTCTCGCCGGGGGCGAGTTCGGGCACATCCCCGGCCGGCTTGACCGTAGCAAGCTCCTCGCCTTTGGGGCCGAACACCTTGCAGTCATCCAACGACGTGAACTCCAGGTACTGGCCGCTCTTCAGTTCAACCGGGAACGTGATCGTCCGACCACCGATGGTGACGGATGGATTGCGCAGCGTGCACGGTCGCAAGGGAATCGCCTTGATCGGACTGAGCTGGCAGACCGATCTGCCGACCGGCAGCTCGCCGCACCAGAGGTTCACCGACTCGATCTGGTCGTACATCACGTGAATGTGGAACGCCGGGTACGCAAAAGTTATCAAGCCGGAACCGTGCTTGGGCCACTCGGCCATCGGTGGCATGTAGGGCCAGCCTCGCTCGAGGATGCCGTCGCTCTCCGGCTCGATCAATTCGATGTATCGCCAACCTTCGAAGTCGATCTTTACGTAACGGTCGCACACGCCGCCGTAAGCGTGCAACGGGCTCTTGACCTGGACGTTGAGCAGTTGGCCGCGTCCGTCGCCGTGCACCCAGAAACCCAATCCCTTGTTGGCCAAATTGAGCAACGGGGCGTGCTTGCGACCGGCCATGGCCCACGTTCCACCGCTTTCACCTGCTCTCGTGGACACCAACCGCACGACGCCGCGTCCCCAGTCGTTCACTTCCTCGACCTGCAGGCTCACGCCCTCGGCCGCCTGCCGCTGATCGAACGCCGCCGTACTGGCGAAGTCTTCGATCACCACACTCTCGCGCGCGTTGTAGTCAGCGGCCGACAGCAAGGCTTCGATGCGCAGTCTCGCCGACTGAGCACCGAAGCGGTTGGTCACCGTCCATGTGTTGCCGTCCGGAGCAATCTCCGTCAGCTTGTGCTTGTCGTAACGAACGGGGCGAAACACCGGCCGATCGCTAGCCGAGCCAGGCTCCGTCGGCATACACAACGTGAACTCCTCGCCCGGCGTGCCCAGACGCTGCCGAACCGACTCGGGCACCGCGTTCGTGCGCCGCAGATCCTCGTAGGCCCGCACGATCTTGCCGAGCCGGCGAATGGTGGGGCTGCGGTCGTACGCATCGGGCGTGAAGCCGACCGGGAACGACAGGCCGCAACCGTCGGCGATGCACTTGCAGCCGAGGTACTCGATCACGTCGGACGTGGTGCGCTCGGGCTGAATGCCGTCCCAATCGAAGATCGCCCACCACCCCAGGTGCGGCGGCAGGAACATGTTGCGGCAGTTCCGGTTGACCACCCGGTGCATCTCGATGAATGGCTTGGGGCCGCGAGCCGGACAATCCCACGCGCCCATTCGCGACCGCACGTACCACAGATGATGGTGGAACGTGCTCATCTCGAACAGCGCGGGCTTCTTCAGCCGCTTGGCCAGCTCGAACACGAACTTCGAGCCGTAATACCACGCCCACTCGTGGCCGCCGAGCACGTAGGATCCGTCGAGGGCGTCGAGATAGATCATGTCGAAGCCGCCGTCGTTGTAGACGGTAGCCGTGCGGTCGATCACGTCCAAAAACAACTGGCTGTCGGGGTCGGGCACGAACAGGCCGAACATCTCCTTGAGATGCTGCACTTTGGCCCCGACGGGATGGGCGGCCGGCTTCGTACCATACGCGCCACGTTGACACTCGACGAAACCGAACGGAGCTTGCTTATTGCAGCCCTTGAATATGATCAGCTCATCGCCGATGCGCAGCGTCGCGCTGTTGGGGACAAAGAAGCCCGTCACCGCGCTGACGTCGGCCGTCGACTCGCGAACGGGCACGACGGTCGCGTCAGCGGGCAAGGCCTCAGCCAGCGTGAACGTCCGCTCATGCGCAAGACCGGGGTTCGGAACCGGCGTGACGAACGGGGAGTTTTTCGCGATGAAAAACGCGTACGTGTGGAAGCCCGCCAGCATGCCCGCATCGTGCAGCTTGCCGGTCACTGCCCGCACGCTGTCCATGCCGCGCGGGAACACTTCGGGGTTCGGCGTGTAGTCGCCGAAACGAAACGACTGTCCGCAGTGGAAGTCCAACTGGCTGATGCCCAGTTCGCGCAGCATCCGGATCCAACGATCGATCTCGGCCTCGCCGACCTTGCCCGTACACTCGAGGATGTACGAGCCTCGATTGTCCGGCGCATCCAGCGCCCACGGCCCGCCGATGCGGGTCTGCGGCAGCTCGTCGGCGGCCGCGACGACCTCCTTCATCACGTCGCGAAGCTGAGCCTGCGGGCAGAGGAGGATTGCAACCTTCGCCCCCGCGTAGCCGAGCTTCGCGTACGCGGTGGCCTGCAGACGAGACGCGGCTTGCGGCAGCGCGAACACGTTCGTTTGCAGGTTCAGCGCCAGCGCGCAGGCGGCCATCGGCTCTTCGGGAACGCCCTTGAGCGTCAGCGGCAGATTGATCAGGTCGATCGATGTGGCCTTCTCGGCTGAGGCTGACAGCAACTCGAGCACGAAATAGCGCTTGGCGGCCATGATCCTCATTTCGGCCGTTGCTCCGGTCTCGCCGAACGTAAGTCGGATTCGGCCCTCGTCGAGCGCTTGAGCGCGGGTCACCGGATGCGACTTGCCTTCGATCGTGGCAAACGCGAGCTTCCCCCCGCTGCTGCGATCGACGTAGTCGACACCCGACTGCCGATCCGCCAGACGCACGACCTCGCCAGCTTCATTCAGGCTCAACTGGGCAAGTTCGTTTTCGAACGACAACCCGGCCGAGTCAGCCGGCGACGCCGGAGTGAAGACGAAAGCCAGGATGAGTGCCACCAGACCCAACGCATGATGTTGCCGCATGGTGTTGCTCCTTGCCATGAAATGACCCCAGGATAACGGCTGGCGGGACTTGTCGCCAAGGAATCCGCGGTCATTCGCCGCCCTTGGTCGCCGACGATCCGTCCGCCAGATAAATGAGGGTCTCGCCCGGCCGTGGCGTGCGCGACGAAGACGCGGTGACGATCACCAACTGGTGGTCGGCGGTGATGATGAACAGCGGCAGGGCGGAATCGCCGTGCCGGGCTCGAAAAGCGTTGTAGTCGAACTCCCGGCTCAAGGTGGTCTTCTTCAGCGTGGCGCCAGCTTCCAACCGCGCGGTGATCTCCGCAAACGTCGCCTGCGGGTGAAACAAGATGCGGCCGCGCAGCTCGTGCGACACCTGCCTCTGCGACCCGCTCTGCTCGTTGGGCGCCAACTGATATAACTCGGCCCGCTCGAACTCGTCGGCGAAGTGTAGGACCGCCAGCGAGTTCACCTCGTCGTTGGCGGTCAGCGCCATCAGCCGGCCGATCCCCCACAATTCCAGGTCCCGCAAGGCGTAGTCTGACAGAATGTTGGCACACGTGGCGGGGAGGTTCTCCAGCTTGGCCGCCGCAACCTGTTGCCAGTTGGTGTCCACCAGGTGCACGAGGAAGCCCTTGTCGCGCAGGGCGCCGGCGAGCAGGCGGCTAAGCCGATGTGCGCCGATGAAGAGTACGCCCTGCGGCTGCGGGAAGGCCACGCCCAGCCGCCGTGAGAGAGGCGCCGCGGCCAGTCCATACGCCGTGACCGTACCCACGATGACCAGGAAGGTCAGCGGAATCAACACCTTGCCTTCGGGCCGGCCCAGTTCTTCCAGCCGCATGGCAAACACCGACGCCACCGACGCCGCGACCACGCCGCGCGGGGCCATCGCCGCAATCAGCATCCGTTCGTTTCGCCCCAGGCCCAGTCGCATGGTACTGACGAGCGTGCCGACGGGCCGCACGATCAGGATGAGCGTCAGGAGGAACAGAATTGAGCCGGTGTCGATCTGGCGTACGTACTCGGGCTGAAGCCGCGATGCCAGGAGAATGAACAGGACGCTCAGCAGGAGCATCCGAAGATTTTCTTTGAATTCTACGATGTGGCGGATTCGCACGTACTGCTGATTGGCCAGCGCAATGCCCATGACCGTGACGGTCAACAGGCCGGATTCGCCCTGGATCAGATTCGAGGCGATGAACGCGAGAACGACGACGGTCAACACCGTCATGTTTTCGAGATGATCGGGAATCCAGAAGCGGCGGATGAACAGGATGACCAATGCCGCGCCGGCGATGCCGATGCCAATGCCGATGGCCAGCGTCCGCACGATGATCAGCGCGGCCATCTGACCGATCGTGCCGGTCTGAGCGGCGATTACTTCGAACACCAGCACGGCCAGAGCCGCTCCGATGGGGTCAATCAGAATGGCTTCCCATTTGAGAATGGACCCGACCCGCGTCGAAGGCCGGATATGCTGCAGGATCGGGAGAATGACGGTCGGGCCACTAACGACGAGGATGGCCCCCAACAGCAGCGACAGGTCCCACGACGTGCCCACCAGCCAGTGGGCGGCCAGCGTGCTGCCCAGCCACGTGATCGCCGCCCCGATGGTCACCAGGTTTCGGACCGCCGGACCGGAATGCCGCCATTCGACCAGCCGCAGATTCATCCCGCCTTCAAAAAGAATAATGCCCACCGAAAGCGAGACGACAGGAAACAGCAGATCGCCCAGCAGCTCGTCCGGATTGATGAAACCGCTGATCGGCCCGGCCACGAACCCAACCAGCAAGAGCAGAAGAATGGAAGGGACGCGCAAGCGCCAGGCGAGCCACTGGGCCATTGTGCCCAGAACCAAAATCGCCGCCAATCCAACCAGAGGTCCGTGTGTCATAATCGCTCCGGCTCATGTTAGCGGACCGCTCGCGACACGGCTAATCGCAATTCGCCGCCAGTTCGCCGTCCAGCGGGTTTCGGCAGGACGGGTTTTCGGAGTATGATGGTGTGTAGAGTGCAGCGGGAAACAGAAGCACCCGCGGGCCGACGCCCGGCCGGGCACGGAAAGGGATTCCATGCAGACGAGGTTGCGATTCCACGGGGCGGCACGGGAAGTCACTGGATCCATGCATCTGCTGGAGGTGAACGGGCGCACGATCGCCTTGGACTGCGGCCTGTTCCACGGCCGCCGGAGCGAAGCCAACGCCAAGAACCAATCGTTTCCCTGCCACCCGCAGCGCATCGACGCGGTAATTCTCTCGCATGCTCACATCGATCACTGTGGCAAGCTGCCGCGGCTGGTCCGTGAGGGTTTCGAGGGCCCCATCTACGCGACACCGCCCACCTGCGATCTGGCTGACATCATGCTGGCCGACTCGGCCCATATCCAGTACGAAGATGCGCTGTACTGGAACAAGAAGCGGGTCCGCCGCGGCGATCCGCCCATCGAACCCTTGTACACGGCCGATGATGCCCGCGACGCCGTCCGTTTGTTTCAGCGCCGTCCGCTGAACGAGACGTTCGAAGTCCTGCCCGGCGTGCGGGCCCGCTTCGTCGAGGCGGGTCATATGCTCGGCTCGGCCATGATCCATCTCGAGATCGACCGCGATGCCGGGCGCCCGCCGCTGCGCATCACGTACACGGGCGACCTGGGCCGGCCCAACATGGAGATCCTCTGCGACCCCGAGCCCATCCCCGAATGCGACTATCTCATCTGCGAGAGCACGTACGGTGGCCGCATGACCGCGGACGCCGAGAACATGCGCGACCAGTTGGCCGAGGTGATCAACCGTACGGTCGAACGCGGCGGAAAGATCATCGTTCCGTCGTTCGCCGTCGGCCGCACGCAGGTGCTGATCTATGACTATCACGTGCTCCAGGTGCGCAAGAAGCTGATCCGCGAGATTCCCGTGATCATCGACAGCCCCCTGGCCGTCCAGGCGACCGAGATCTTCCGCCGGCATCCGGAGTACTACGACCGCGAGGCCCAGGCCATGCGGCGGCTGACCGGCGACATGTTCGCCGCCAACGGCTGCGAATACATCAGCAACGTCGAGCAAAGCAAGGCCTTGCATGATCGCCACGAGCCGATGATGATTCTCTCGGCCAGCGGGATGTGCGAAGTGGGCCGCATCCTGCACCATCTCAAGAACAACATCGAGAATCCGCAGAACACGATTCTCATCGTCGGCTACCAGGCCGCCCACACGCTGGGCCGTCGGCTCGTCGAAAAGGCCAAGGAAGTCAAGATCTTCGGCGAAATGTATCAGGTGCGAGCCAAGGTGAAGGTGCTCAACGGCTTCAGCTCCCATGCCAACGCCGCCGAACTGCTCAAAGCCATCACACCTCTGGCCGGCCGCGTCCGCCAGGTGTTCCTCGTGCACGGCGAACCCGACCAGGCCGGAGCCCTCGCAGCCTCGCTCGCCCAGAACGGCGTGCCGAGCGTCACCATCCCCGAGCCGGGGCAGAGCGTGCGGATGGAATAGCCGACGAGCCAATGAGAACGTGGGACACACGCAAAGGCGCATCCGGCGAACCGAGGCGCGGACGCGTTTTGCGGCCTTGATGCCCCGACTACAATGAACCAGCGCCGAGCGGGGCGAGCTCGTGCAGGCACCGTGTGTGCACGCTGGAAGCGTGCACCACAAGACCCGCACCAGCATTGCCGGGTGTGATCGGTTACGGGAGGCAAACCTTTTGTCCGAGCTCATTCACGTCACGGTTCAACTTCACGGACGCTTGGCCGAAGTGGCCGGCGAGCCGCAACTGGAGTACGCCCTCGTTCCGCCGGTCCGCGTCGGCACGGTCCTGGACCTGATCGGCATCCGCCGACCGCAGTTGACCGAGCTGCTGGCCGCTTGTGAGCTGACCGTCAACGAGCAAGCCGCCGGCCCGGATACCGCGCTGTCGGACGGCGACAAGCTCGGCATTCATGCACGCGATTGAGAAAACCCATGACCAAGAGCAAACCGAAACCGCAAACACAGCCGTCCGCCGCCGGCAAGGAGCCCTTCGAGAGCAAGAAGGAGCGGGCCCGCAAGATCATCGCTTTGCTCCACAAGATGTATCCCGACGCCACCTGCGCGCTGCATCACGACAGCGCACTGCAACTGCTGGTGGCGACCATCCTGTCGGCCCAGTCCACGGACGAGACGGTGAACAAAGTCACGCCCGCGCTGTTCGCCAAGTATCCCACCGCCGAATCGCTGGCGGCCGCCGACCCGGCCGATGTGGAGAAAATCATCTATCCCACCGGCTTTTTCCGGCAGAAGACCAAGAGCATCATTGGTGCCGCCAAAGCCATCTGCGAGCGGTTCGGCTGCGACGTGCCCGAAACCATGGACGAACTCATCGAGTTGCCGGGCGTCGCTCGCAAGACGGCCAACGTATTGCTGGGCACGTGGTTCCAGAAGAACGAAGGCGTGGTGGTCGACACGCACGTAGGCCGGCTGGCTCACCGGTTGGCCCTGACCTGGTCGAGCAAGAACGAGAAGGACGCGGTCAAGATCGAGCAGGACCTCATGCAGGTGCTGCCCCGCAAGGACTGGACGTTCACTGCGCACGCGCTCATCTGGCATGGCCGCCGAGTCTGCACCGCCCGCAAGCCCAAATGTGCGGAATGCCGGCTCAACACGCTATGCCCGGCCGCCTTCACTTTCGACGGCAAGTGAACGTGTCATGCTCTCATGGGCCCCGATGTCCCGCGGCGTCCTTCCATTCAGCCGGGCATCGCGTGCAGACGCGCCGTGCCGCAGGGGTGAATCATGCGATTCCTGATCCGCAACTGGAGCGTGTATCTGGCCTTCAAGGCGGTCGCCATCTCGCTCGCGGCCATTGTCGCAGCCATCGCACTGTCGCGCCTGGCGCTGCCCAAGCTCGTTGAGGCCATGCACGGCATGGGCACCAAGCCGCCCGACTGGGTTCTGCTCGCGCTGGATTACCGCAGCGAGTTGCCGCTCCTGCCCGTGCCCGGATTACTCTTAGGCATTGCCGCGATCCTGTTCCGCCCGTTCCGCGGCCTGCTGGCCATCGTCGCGTTGCTGGCCGCCGCTCTGGCCACGCTCGCCATCGTGGCCATGCTCATCGGCTCGCTGACGCCGTTCTACGACCCGACGGGCGCCCTATGATCATCGAAAGACGTTCGTCGCCACCAGCACGGCGGCGATACCCGCCAGAGCCATCAGCACGGCCGCGCCAATCTTCCAGAGACTCCAGGGCCGCTCGCCACGGACCTCGCCCGTGCGGGCGTTGACCAGGAAGCGATAACTCCGATCCCGATAGCGATACGCGCTGAGCCACACCGGCAACAGGATGTGCTTGTACGTGATGTTCGAGTACTGCGTTGAGACCTCGTGCACTCGCTGGTGATCGCCGCCAATGTCCTCGCAGATGCTCTGGTGAATGGGGCCTTCCATGTCCTGTTTGGCGTGAGCAAAGCCCGTCTCCAGATCAATCTGGTAGCTCTCGCAGACGAACCCCGCCAGATACTCGTCCCGATAAGCGACCAGGTTGTCCAAATCCCAGGGCTCCAGGTCGTGGAAATATTCCTCGGGCAGTGACTCGCTCGCCCGGACGAGAAGGTTGCAGAAGCGATTCTCCACGCGGCCGCTCACGTGCGTCCAGCGCGTCTTGCGAACCTGACGGGTCTTGCGGACAGATCGGCCGTTCTCGTGCGCGGTGTAGTGCTCGGTTTCCCAATAATCGTCTCCGCGCTGGCCCGTGTAGCGGGTTGATGTGTCGCAGTTGTACGTCCACGCGGGCATGTAGATGCCCAACAACCGGCCGGCGTTCGCGCTTGCCCGCAGGCACGACGGGGCAAACCACCGCGTGGCAATCCAACGGCGAAACGCCGCCATGGCCTGCTCGCTCGTCACATGGAAAGGCAACAGGTAACCCGGACGGATCCGCTTGCCCGACGCAGCCTCGGCCACCACTGCCGAGCCGCAGAACGGACACAGGTCTGCCGTCACGTTGGCCGGCAGCGAAGTGGCAGCCCCGCATCGAGAGCACCTGAATGTGAGCGTTTCAACCCGCTCCTCGGTGGCGGCCAGGCTCGCGAGCCCCGTCAAGTACTCCGATTCCTCGATCGTCTCGGCCGCGCAGGCAATGGGGTTCCTCGTCCCGCAATGCGCGCAGACGAGGCTGTCGGTCCCCGGCGCGAACGCCAGCCCGGCCCCACAGTTCATGCAGGGAAACTCCCGCTGGATCGTCGGCTCGCTGGCGGCGGACTCCATCGTCTTCCCCACAGTGAGTTTCCAGTGGTGAAATGAAGCCGAAGCTCAAATGACGAACAAGGAAGCCCGTCTCATCGTTCTTGTGGCACGGTTTTCAACCAGTATTGCAGACCTGTGTCGGAGCGAATTCGAACGTGCCCTTCCGCACTTGGACATTCGGAGTCGTGCATTCGTTGTTCTTCACTTCGGCAGCGGCGGCGGCGTGGACGCCAGCAGACTCACCAACTCCGGCACCTGCCCCGCTGGCATCCAGTTGACCAGACCAGTTTTCCAAACCAGCGTTTCGCGGTTGAGCTGGCCGCCCCCCACCAGCGCCTGGAGCCCCGCCACATCGAATGGACCGGCCTGCTTGCCATCGACGGCCACGAAGTACGCCACCGCGCCTGGCGGCAGCGGTGGCGGCGTGGACGGTCCAGCACCCGCTCCTCCCAATGCCTGGGCCATCTGCCCGCCCATGGCCATGCCCAGACCCAGCCCCGCTCCCGCCCCGGCCAGACCGCCCGGCGTCTTGGCGGCGTCATCGATCGCATTGGCCGCCTGGTACTGCATGTAGGCCTGCAGATTCCCAATCACGCCCATGCTCGTGCGCTTGTCCATCGCCTGTTCGACTTCCGGCGGCAGCGAGATGTTCTCCACCGCCAGCGCCACGATTTGCAGCCCAAACGGGTCGAAGTCCTTCTGAATGCGGTCTGTGACGAACTTGCCCAGCTCGTCGTAGTTGGCGGCCAGGTCCAACACTGGAATCTTGCTCTCGCCCAGCACGTCGGCCAACCGCGCAACCAGCAGGTCGCGCAGCTGCTCGCCGATCTCTTGAACCGTGAACCGATGGTCGGTCCCGACGATCTGCTCGAGGAAGACGGCCGGGCTCTTCACCTGGATGGCGAACGACCCGAACGCACGCAGCCGCACCGGCCCGAACTCTGCGTCGCGCAACATGATCGGGTTCTTCGTGCCCCACTTGCGATCGGTGAAGATGCGGGTCGAGACGAAGTAAACCTCCGCCTTGAACGGGCTCCCCACATCAGTCTTTTCTTTTCCCACTGGCAATCCCGCTCCGACTATGCGAGCATGTCGGAATGCGTTATCTCGGCGTGGATTTCGGCACCAAACGAATCGGCCTGGCCCTGGCGGACGCCGGCGAAGCCGGAGGTATTGCCTCGCCGCTCAAGATTCTCCAAGCCCGGCCGCAGCCGGCACAGAACGCCCAAGCCATTCTGGACGTCGCCGACGAATACGGCGCCGACGCCATCGTGATCGGCCTGCCGCTGAACATGGACGGCACCGAAGGCCCGCAGGCCAAGCTTTCCAAATCGCTGGCCGCCGCGCTCACTCAGCTCGGCAGCCTGCCCGTCCACCTGCACGACGAGCGGCTCACCTCGCACGCCGCCGACCACAAGCTCCTCGACCGCGATCTGACCCGCAAGCAGAAAAAGGCCCGTCACGACGCTGTCGCCGCCGCCGTCCTCCTCGAATCCTTCCTCGCCGATTCGCAACCATAAACGGACAGCGTCGCGTTGATTCAGGCAGGAACGCGTGTGCGCCCCAAGCGTCAGGGGCAGACCTGGCCGCAAGACCAGTGCCGTCCGTGGACTCGTGAAGTATAATGCTCAGGAGACCGAACCGAGGGCGAACCTATGCACACATTGGAAACGAGGCTCAGAACCGGACCGGACGGCGTCCTGCGCATCGAATTGGCCACGGGCGAGCCGGATCGAGCCATGGAGGTAGTGGTCGTCGCTCACCCGCTCGGTGAACCGCCGGAGCAATCGCGCCTGGCCAGGGCCGGGATTCGTTCACCTGGACCGTGGAACGAGGATCAACCCGCACCGCTCTGCCTCGGCGACCCACCTGTGTCACAAACCCTCGTCGAGGATCGCCGATGACGATCTACTATCTGGACGCCAGCGCCTGGGTCAAGAGACACGTGCAAGAGATTGGAAGCGACGGGATTCGACGCTTCTGGCAGGCGCGTCCTCGCGTTGCAAGTTCCACCATCGGCGGCCTGGAGGTTTTGTCGGCCATTTTGAGACGGTCTCAGAGACTTGATCCCGCAGCGCTTGAGGAGCCGGTCTCTGCCGACATGGTTCTACGAGATCAACTTGTCGCTGGGAGTCATCGCGCGAGCGCAACAATTGATCCAGCGACATCGCTTGCGTTGTGCCGACGCCATTCACCTGGCGTCGGCTGTCCTGCTAGCCATGGAATCGGGCCAGTCCGTGTGCGTGGTCGCATCCGACGCGGAGTTGCTCGCGGCCGCCAGGGCGGAAGGCTTCGCCACGCTCGATCCGCAGGCTGACCCGTCAGTCCCTAGAGAGTGATCAAAAGCCCATGAGCACAACCAATCTCGAGCAGTATGCGGTGGATATGGCCCGGGCGGCTCGCGAGGCGGGACGCCGGCTTGCGGTGACGTCGGGTCAGCAGCGGACCGACGCCCTTAAAGCGATCGCCGCCGGCCTACGCGAACAAACCGAGCGGCTGGTGGCGGAGAACGCCCACGACCTGGCGGCGGCCAAGGACAACGGGCTGACCTCGGCCATGATCGATCGGCTGCGCTTGGACAAGGCGGCCGTCGAAAAGATGGCTCGCTCGGTCGAGGAGGTGGCGGCCCAGACCGATCCGGTCGGACAAGTCATCGAAGGCTGGGTCCGACCCAACGGCCTGCGCATTGAAAAGCGCCGCGTACCCATCGGCGTGGTGGCCATCATCTATGAGGCCCGGCCCAATGTGACCTCCGACGCCGCCGCCCTGTGCCTCAAGAGCGGCAACGCCTGCATCCTGCGCGGCGGCAAAGAGTCGTTCCACTCCAACCTCGCCATCGGCCAGGTCATCTCCGAGTCGATCGAAAAGGCGGGTTTGCCTGCCGCCTCGGTGCAGATCGTCAATACCACCGACCGCGGACTCGTGCCCATCCTGCTCAAGCAGGAGGACTCCATCGACCTGGTCATCCCCCGCGGCGGCGAGTCGCTCATCCGGGCCGTGGTGCAGGAATCGCGCATCCCCGTCATCAAGCACTACACCGGTAACTGCCACGTGTACGTGGACGAGGGCTGCCCGGCCGAGTTGGCCGAGAGCGTGGTCCTGAATGCCAAGACGCAGCGGCCGGGCGTGTGTAACGCTGCCGAGTCGCTCCTGTTCCACGCCGAAGCCGCGTCGCGCTTGCTCGTACCCGTCTGTCGAAAGCTCCAGGCCGCCGGCGTGGAGATCCGCGGCTGCGATCGGACCCGGCAGCTGCTGGCTGACGCCAAGCCGGCGACCGAGGACGACTGGTCGCGCGAGTATCTGGACCTGATCATCTCGGTGAAGGTGGTCGATTCGCTCGAGGCCGCCGTGGAGCACATCAACCGATACGGTTCGCACCACACCGACGCGATCCTCACCCACGACGTCCGGGCCGCCGACGCCTTCGTCGCCGGCGTGGACTCGGGGAACGTGATGGTCAACTGTTCGACCCGCTTCAGCGACGGCGGCGAATACGGCCTCGGGGCGGAGATCGGCATCAGCACCGACAAGCTGCACGCCCGCGGCCCCATGGGTGCCGCTGACCTGACCACGTACAAGTGGGTGGTCACCGGCTACGGCCAGCTCCGCCGATGACACGTTTGACCGGGCGGGCGCCGTTCGGGTAGCCTCGATAGGCTATGGAGGCAGCCTTGACACCAGTGGATCAACCCACGGCCCCCCTGGGCCTCGTGGAAAAGACACGCATCGGGGCGGCGGTCGCAGCGGCGGCTCTGCTGCTGTACACCATGGGTTGGATGGTCGCTCGCCCACACGACCCCAACCTGGCCGTCACGTTCGTGCGCAGCGGCCGGGCTGTGGCAGCCACCTGGCCCACGCTGGCCGTGCTGACGGTTGTGGCAGGGATCATCGGGACCGTCCTGGCCGGCCCCCGCCTGCCTGAAGCGGGCGTGTTCGCGGCCGCCATCGGCTTGGCCGTGCTGAGCTTGCGCGGCGGCTCGATGCAGGTGCTCCTGGCAGCCGAGCAAGCTACCACCGAGCCGGCCCGACAGGCGTTCATGACCGCCATGGCTCTGGACTGCCTCTTGTGGTCGGGCATCCTCCTGGCCACCTGGGTAGCGGTGACTTGGGCCTGGCGATGGGTCTGGTTGAACGGCAACGCCCCGGCATTGCTGAGCGGCAAACCCGCGACTTCCGCAGCGGCTCCCTCCGCTGCCAAGCCAGCTGGGGGGCCGGGCAAAGCGCCAAAATCCGCTTCCGCCGCCGGCACGGGTGCGGGCTGGTCGGCTCTGGTCGTCACCGGCGTTGTCGGGGTGTTCGTCGTCTGGCTGACCGCCGGCCGAACACCCGTCGCGAACGTGCACCGCGGTCAGACGATCGCAGCCGTGGCAGCCGGACTGTATCTGGGCGCGATGGCCGCTCGGTACTTCACGGGCGTGCGCGACGTCCGCTGGTATGCCCTGGCGGTCCCCGCTGTCGGCCTGACGGCGTATTTGGTCGGTTATCTCAGTTCCGACATGCAATGGGCCGAAGGACCGCCGTACCATTATTACAAGTATCTGGCAACGACCCCTTCACACGATCTTGCCCGTCCGTTGCCGATCGAATTCGTGGCCGTGGGAATGGCTGCCGTCCTGGCCGGTTACTGGGGCGGCGACAAGGTAGAGCAGGTGGCGACTCGAGAGTAGGCCGATGCTGGGCACCTCGCGAATGAGCCCCGAGATGTGGGCGGTGCTGCGCCGCCGCATGATCCAGGAGACCGAGGAGTTCATCAACGATGGGCTCGCTCACCCGGAGCGCTACGTCTACATCCCGCGCAAGGAAGTAGGCACCGGGGGCTGGTCGGTGACGTTCGCATCGGTGTTCTGGTCGCAGATCCTGGCGAGTTCATAACCATTGATCCGGGCCCGGCCGCGCCCGTTGTGAGTGTTGTCCATGCCGAAAATCGACGAGTCCGAAGTTCGACGCATCGCCCACCTGTCGCGGCTCAATCCGACCGACGACGAGGTGAGGCTGTTCGCCGATCAGTTGTCGGCGGTGCTGGAGTACATGGAGCAGCTCAACGAGGTGGACACGACCGACGTGCCACCGACCGCGCACGCATTACCCGTCCGTAACGTGTTCCGTGACGACGAGCCGGGCGGATGCCTGACGCCGGATGAGGCCCTGGCCGCGGCTCCCGCCCGCGACGGCAGTTTCTTCGCGGTTCCCAAGGTGCTCGAGCAGGACAGCGTCTGAGCGATTTGCGACACGATTTTGACACGACAAGACACGACGCATCCGACATGACCCAACCTTCATTGATCGAAATCCGCGACGCCATCCGTTCCGGCCAGACCTCTTCGCGCGAATACGTCCAGACCACCCTACAACGGATCGAGCAGCTCGAGCACCGGCTGGGCATGTTGATCAGCCATGACGCCGAGCGAGCCCTCGCCCAGGCCGAGCAGATTGACGCGAAGATCGCCCGCGGCGAACCCGTCGGTGAGCTGGCCGGCGTGCCCATCCTGATCAAGGACAACCTCTGCACGCGCTTCGGCACGACCACCGCCGGCTCGCGCATTCTCGAGAACTACCGCGCTCCTTACGATGCCCACGTCGTCGAGCGGCTCCAGCAGGCCGGTGCCGTCATTGTCGGCAAGACCAATCTCGACGAGTTTGCCATGGGCTCGAGCACCGAGAACAGTGCGTTCAAGCCCACCCGCAACCCCTGGGATCTCGAACGCGTGCCCGGCGGCAGCTCGGGCGGATCGGCGGCGGCGGTCGCCGCGGGCGTGGTCGCCGGAACGCTCGGCTCGGATACCGGCGGCTCCATCCGCCAACCGGCGGCGTTCTGCGGCGTGTGCGGCCTAAAGCCCACCTATGGACGCGTGTCGCGCTACGGCCTGCTCGCCTATGGCAGCAGCCTCGACCAGATCGGCCCGTTCGCCCGCAACGTCCGCGACCTGGCCCTGCTCCTTCATACAATTGCCGGCAAGGACCACCGCGATTCCACCAGCGTGGACGAGCCCGTGCCCGACTACGTGGCCGCTCTCGACCGGCCGCTGCGGCGCATGCGCATCGGCTATGCCGAGGAGTATTTCGGCGAGGGTCTCGATCCCGAAGTGCGCGCCGCCGTCGAGGCAGCGCTGGACGTGTACCGTGCCGCCGGTGCCGAGGTCGTGCCCGTTCATCTGCCGCACATGAAGTACGCCATCGCGTGTTACTACGTGGTGGCCGTCGCGGAAGCCTCCAGCAACCTGGCCCGCTACGATGGTGTCCACTACGGCCACCGCACGGCCCGGCCCAAGGATTATCTCGACGTGTACTGCTCGAGCCGTCAGGAAGGCTTCGGGGCCGAGGTCCGCCGCCGCATCATGCTCGGCACGTATGCCCTGTCCAGCGGCTACTATGACGCGTACTACCTCAAAGCCCTCAAGGTCCGCACGCTCATTCGGCAGGACTTCGAACACGCCTTCGCCGACGTAGACGTGATCGCCTCACCGACCACCCCCACGCCTGCCGTGCGCATCGGCGAGAAGACCAGCGACCCGCTGGCCATGTACCTCATGGACATCTACACTGTGTCGGTCAACCTCGCGGGCATCCCCGGCCTGAGCATCCCCTGCGGCTTCACCCGCGCCGGTCTGCCCATCGGTCTGCAGCTCATGGGCTCGCACTTCGCCGAGGAGAAGCTCCTGCGCATCGCCCACGAGTACCAGAGCCGCACGGACTGGCACACGAAGTCACCGGCGCTCGCGCAGCCGTAGGCTGCGAGCTGTAAGCTGTAGGCTATCAGCTATAAGCCAGGCCCCGGACATCTCCGAGAACAAGCATATCCCTTTCTGGGAACCTGCGCAATCCGTGGACGTGTTTTTCTCTGTTACCTCTGTTTCCTCATGTTCGCTCGCGACGTTTACTGGACCGTCACAATTATGACACTGAAAATGCTCACATCCGTGAGGTCGAGTTCTTGTCCGCAGATTGCGCAGATTGGCGCTCCCATACCTATACGATCTCCGGCCAGTCTGATCAGACGTTCTGCAGCTTCTACATTGAAAGATTCTGCTTTCTTCATCTGCGACAATCTGCGAAATCTGCGGGCATTTTTTCACCCAGCCAGCCTTCCATAATGCCAGATACGTGCCATCGAAGGCACAAGGTCATGCGCTTTCTGGAGCGGCGAGGTAGGCGACGGCTTCGGCGATGACGCGTTCGACGATGGAGGCGATGGGGCCGCGGATGCGGACGCCGGCGGAGAACCGATGGCCGCCACCGCCCAGCTTGACGGCGATGGGCAGCACGGGAGTGCCGTTCTCACCCCGCAGGTTGATGCGGATCACGCCCGGCTCGATCTCGGAAAAGAGCATGGCGATGCGAATACCCGACAGCGACCGCGGGATGGAGACCTGATCGTCGATGTCCTCGGGCGTGCAGCCCGAGCTCGTGATCTCCTCGTACGTGAGCGTGCTGTAGGAGATCGTCCCGTTCTCGACCAGCCGCGTATTGTGGTAGACGCGCCGCAACAGTTCGAATTCGCTGAGATGCTGGCTGCGGCAGAGGTAGGTGCCCACCCGCTCGATGTCGGCCCCGAGCCGGACCAAGGCCGCCGCCGCCTCGAAGGCCTGGGGCGTCGCGCTGGGCAGCGAGAAGCCCGCGGTATCGGCGTACAAGCCCGCATAGAGGAGCGACGCCGTCGCACCGTCGATGGGCCAGCCGGCGGCGCGGATCAGGTGGAACACCATCTCGCTCGTGCTGGACGCGTCATCCACAATCCAGTTGATCTGACCGTAATCGGCGTTGGTGATGTGGTGGTCGATGTTGATGACGAAGCGATCGGCGATGGCTTCCCACGTGCCGTTGATGTTGATGCGGCTCGTGGTGGCGGTGTCGAGCACCACGAACGCATCCGCCGCGGCCTGCCGGTCGGCGTCGGCGACGGGAACTTCCGGGGCGAGTTGCCGCAGAAACGCCACCTTCTTGCCGACGTGCCCGCGCGGCAGCGCGATTGCCCCCCGCGACGGCAACGCCCGGGCCAGGGCCAGCATCGAGCCCATGGCGTCCACGTCGGGATTGATGTGCCCGCCGATGACCGGCTGCCGCAAATCGCCCAGCACGCGAATGAGTTCGTCAGGAGGCGTCACAGGTTCAACCCGGATCAGGGATGAACCACAGAGGCACCGAGGCACGCAGAAGAGAAACAGCACATACGATCAGGTGACGGCAATAGACGTCGCGCACGTCTCCATCCCCTTCTCTGTGTCCCTGTGCCTCTGTGGTGAACATCCGAGTCATTTCTTCTTCATGCTCTCGATAAGAATCCGAGCCGTGCTCTCGCGCATGACCCGCGGGTCGGGCAACCGGCCGGCGGCCAGCGCTTCGCGGACGTCGCGGCCGCTGATGTTGATCGGCTTCCAGCCGTTCTTGCTGCACTCATCGACCAGGCCCACGCGGCCCAGCTCCTCGTAGTAGGCGGCGAAGCCGACTTTCACGGGCTTGATGAGCAGTTCGCCGGTCAACTCGTCGAAGATCCGCTGCGCGGCCAAGCCGTCCCAGATGTCCTTGCCGTCATCGTAGGGAGCGTCGGCGTGCTTGCGGCCGATGATGATGTCGGTGAACCCGAAGTTCTGGCGATAGATGGCGTGCATGATCGCCTCCTTCGGACCAGCATAGAACATCTTGATGTCCAGGCCGAGCAGCAGGGCCACGTCGTTGATGTCGTAGCCGACCTTCTTCCACAGCGCCTCGTCCTTATCGCCCTCGCCGAGCTTGCGCTCCTCGATGAGAGCGCGATAGGTCCGCATGCGGGTGGCCGCGTCCACGTCGTCGCTCTTGGTCTCGCCGATGAGCGGGTTGAGCACGATGCCCGTCTTGTAGCCGGCCCGCGTCAGCACTTCACCGCCGTAGACCAGCGCGTACTCATGCGCCCGGTGCAGCGGATTGCGGGTCTGGAAGGCCACCACGCGCTCCCAGCCCTTCTCGCGGAACAGGGCTCGTGTCTCTTCAGGCCGCAGCACGTACTTGCCGTACTCGGGATGCTTGGGCTGGGGCAGAACCTCGACCTCGCCGCCGACCAGATACTCGCCCGGGTCGTTCATGACCATGCGTCCGCCGGGGTGATCGTGACGGCTGGTCTGGTAGACGCTCTCGATGTAGGCCTGCTTGTCCCACGGGAACACGTCGTCCACCCGCAGGCGTCCCACGGCCTCGCCCGCCGAGTTCACCAGCCGAACCTGTTTGCCCGGCTTGAGTGAACCGGCCAGCTCCTTGGTCACGGGTAGCGAGATCGGTATCGACCACGCGTACTTCTTGCCGTTCACGACGATGTTCACATCGCGCAGGACGCGGTCGTAGACCTCCTTGACCATCGGCCCGACCAAGGGGCTCAAACCGCCGTCGCCCATGCGGTAGACGCTGGACAGATCGGCATCGCTGACGGGCAGAGCCGGCAGCTCGGCAATCTCTTTGCGGAAATCGGCTTCGCGGTCTGCAGGGACGGTACGATTGACAGGGGCGGTCAGCCCGCCGTGGGGGGCGATCAGATCGGGCATGTGAGTAAAATCGTTCCTTTCTTTGCTCTCGAATCTCGTGGAGACGGTCTGCCGGGGCTCGCCGCCAGGTTTGACGCCGGCAACGCGCGGACACTCCTTCGGTAAGACTAAACTATAGGCGATCACCCTGAAAAGGCTAGTCCGGACGAGCGAGCACCCGCCCGACTATGAGCTGTGGGCTGTGAGCCGGACGATGCCGGCCATGCGAAGTTGCGGTGCACGCTAGCGGCGGGCAAACACAGGGCCTGTCGGGCCGCGAAGGGCTTGCCCGAAGTGCGCAAACAACGGTTCCGGGACGGATGTTCCGTCCGATTCGGGACAGCTCAGAGGCGGGCAAGATGCCCGCCCCCCACGACGCGCGACAGCCGACAAGCAGCCCGGCTTACTTGGCGGCGGCGGCTTTCTTGGCCGGGGCCAGCACCATGGTCATGCGGCGGCCTTCCGCCCGCATGGGCCGCTCGATCTTAATCGAGTCACCCAGCTTCTCGAGGATGGTCTGGAACACGGACTGGCCCAGGTCCTGATGGAATCGCTCGCGGCCTCGGAAGATCATGGTCAACTGGACCTTGTCCCCCTTCTCCAGGAACTCCGCAGCGCGGTTCATCAGCCGATCACGGTCGTGATCGCTGATCTTGGGATGCATGCGGATTTCCTTGAGCTTCTGCTCGTGGTGCTTTTGTTTCTTTTTCTTTTGGCCGTATTTGAATTTGCCGTAATCCATGATCCGGCAAACGGGCGGCCGTTCGGTGGGGGCGACTTCGACAAGATCCAAGCCGGCCTCGTAAGCCATACGTCGGGCTTCGTCGGTCGGCACAATCCCCAATTGATTGTTGTTATGGTCGATCAGGCGGACTGGGGAAATCCGGATCTGCTCGTTGCATCGATGTTGCGACAGACTCTTTACCTCCTTTCGGGGGTCCACGGGTTGAACATGTCACGCCCTCCAGCGGCGTGGACCGGCACCGTGCCGGCCGAGAACCAGTGTGAACGTGGAAAAAGTGAGAACGTGGGAAAATAACTGCGTGTTCCCAACCGTCACTTTTTCACTTGCCCACGTTCGCACATTACACTTCATTCTCATTCCTGAATGGTCCGGGCCTCGACCTCCTGCAGGCAGCGGGTGACGAACGCCTCCAAGGGCTCGGTCCCCAGGTTGCGGCCCGTGCGGTCGTTCACATTGACCGTCCCGGCGGCCGCCTCCTGCTCTCCGACTACCAATATATACGGGACTTTTTGCTTGCGGGCAGCATGCTTCTTGGGGCCGATCTTCTCGGCGGTGGTGTCCACCTCGACCCGCAGGCCGGCCGCGGTAAGCCGCCGCCCCACCGCCTCGGCGTACTCGGCACTCTTCTCGCTGACGGACGCCACCACCACCTGTACCGGGCTGAGCCACAGCGGGAAGGCTCCGGCGAAGTGCTCGATGAGGATGGCCACGAACCGCTCGAGGCTGCCGAACGGGGCCCGGTGGATCATGACCGGCCGATGGGCGGCATTGTCCGAGCCGATGTACGACAGGTCGAACCGCTGCGGCAGGTTGTAATCCACCTGGACGGTGCCCAGTTGCCACTCCCGGCCGATGCAGTCCTTGACCACGAAGTCAATCTTGGGCCCGTAGAACGCCGCTTCGCCCTGCTCCTCCGTGAAGGTCATGCCGCTGTTGCGGACGGCGGTTCGGACGGCGTCCTCGGCCAGCCGCCAGTTTTCGTCGCTGCCCACGTATTTGTCGCTGGCGGGGTCGCGCAGGCCGATGCGGACGCGGTAGTCCTTCAGAGCCAGCGTCTCGAGCACCTTGCGGGTCAGATCCACACAGCCGCCGATCTCGTCCAGCAACTGGTCGGGCCGGCAGAACAAGTGAGCGTCGTCCTGTGTGAACCCGCGGACGCGGGTCATGCCCGAGAGTTCGCCGCTCTGTTCGTACCGATAGACCGTCCCGAACTCGGCGAGCCGCACGGGCAGGTCCCGGTAGCTGCGAGGCTCGGAGGCGAAGATCCGCACGTGGTGCGGGCAGTTCATGGGCTTGAGCAGGTAGCCGTCAGCGGTGTCGAGCTGCCGTTCGATGGCCTTGATGGTGTCGGCCTTGCGGCAACAGCCCTCGGTCGCGGCAGTCAGAGCCTGGTAGACGGCCGGGGCGGACTGCTGAAGCTCGTCGAGAATGGCCCGCTCGCGGTCACCGATCGGTCCGTCGTCGGGCCGGGACCGCACGGCCTCCCACAGCAGGTTGAGCAGTTCCTCGGTCTTGTGCTCGTAGAGCGGCGGGAACTGGCTGTCTTTGTAGTACGGGAAGTGGCCGCTGGTCCGATAGAGACCGAGCTTGCCGATGTGCGGCGTGTAGACCAGCTGGTAGCCGTTGCGGACCAGCTCGCCGCGCAGGAACTCTTCCAGCTTGCTGCGGACGATGGCGCCCTTGGGCTTCCAGAGCACCAGGCCGCTGCCCACCAGCGGGTCGATCAGGAACAAGTTCAGCTCGGTGCCGATTTTGCGGTGATCGCGCTTGCGGGCCTCCTCGAGCTGGTGCAGGTACTGGTCGAGGTCCTTCTTGCTGGGCCAGGCGGTGCCGTACACCCGCTGGAGCTGCGTTTCGTTCTGGTCGCCGCGGTAGTAGGCGCCGCTGACCTGCATGACCTTGAAGGCCCCGATCCGCCCGGTACTGGGCAGGTGAGGTCCGCGGCAGAGATCCTCGAAGTACTTGCCGGGTTCCGAACCGGTCACGTAGAAGCTCAGGTCGCCCTCGGCCCGCTCGGCGTTGTCGATCTTATAGCGGTTGCCCTCACGGCGAAGCCGTTCCATGGCCTGCTCGCGCGGCATCTCGTAGCGGGTGAACGGGCGGTCTTCCTTGATGATCTCCGCCATCTTTTTCTCGATGGCGTCGAAATCCTCGGGGGTGAGCGGCCGGTCCAGGTCGATGTCGTAGTAGAACCCGTTCTCGACGGGCGGGCCGTACACCAGCTTGGTCTGCGGGAAGAGCGTGCAGATGGCCTCGGCCATGACGTGGGCCGCACTATGGCGAATCACGTACAGGCTGTCGGGGTTGTCGGCCGTGGCGGTGAGGATTTCCACCTTGCTGCCGGCGGGCACAGGCCGCCGCAGGTCCACGATCTCGCCGTCGATTTTGCCGGCGATGGCAGCCTTGGCCAGGCGCGGGCCGATTTTGGCTGCCACGTCCGCCACGGTCGCGCCGGCCGGCACGTCCAGTTTGTTCCCGTCGGGCAGTATGACTTCAGGCATTGCGAGTTGCTGCTCTTTGCTGCGTCTACGGGCGAGCGAACGTGCCCGCCTCGGGTCGGGGAGGGGTCGAGGCTCCCCGAATTGCTCGCCTGAACCAGCGATGGGCCACGGACCGATAACCCGGCCGGTCACCTTTTCAGGCGTTATGGGTCAGATCGACAAAAAAACGGCACGAATCCGCATTGCGCACGAGACGACGGGCTCCGCAGTTCCAGCGGAGGTGTGACTCACAAGGTCGTGCGCGTCATGGATTCGGTGCCGTTTGCCATCGATTCTGTTTCGGTGGGCTGAACGGCCGGCCGGTGCCTCCAGCCAGCGTCAACCTCACATGCCGCCTAGGTATATAGCGCCAGATCGGGGCGCGTCAAGCGAAAATCCACAGGTTATCCTCCGCGGGCAGTGGCCGGGGTTCCGGTTAGGCGGAAAGCGAAAGTCGCCCTCGACCGCCGTCTTGAACCGCAACCCGGCTTCTGATACCGTCATGGACTCGATTTGCTATTTGGGAAGACCGCCCTCACGGGCGGTCGATCTCGGCGGAAGAGCGGCGGGCTGCAACCCCGCCGCTCGCTTCATCAGGAGCAGCAACGTGCTGAAAATCGCGGTCATCGGTGGCGACGGGACGGGACCGGAGGTCGTGGCAGAGGGCCTGAAGGTTCTCAAGGCAGTGGCGGCCAAGGAGGGGTTCCAGTACGAGACGGTCGATCGCGACTTCTCGGGCAAGCGGTATCTCGCCCGCGGCGGCGACCCCAAGGCGCCCTCGATTCCCGTGATTACGGATGCCGAGATCGACGAGCTGCGTAACTACGACGCCATCTACCTCGGTGCGGTGGGCGACCCCGACGTCGCTCCGGGCATCCTGGAAAAGGGGCTGCTCCTCAAGCTGCGGTTCGCTCTCGACCAGTACATCAACCTGCGGCCCGTGCACCTGTACCCCGGCGTGGAAACCCCGCTGAAGGACAAGGGGCCCGAGCACATCAACTTCGACGTGATCCGCGAGAACACCGAAGACCTGTACGCGGGCACGGGCGGCATCATCCGCAAAGGCACGGGTCAGGAAATCTCAACGCAGGAGATGATCACCACCCGGTTCGGCGTGGAGCGCTGCCTGCGCTACGCCTTCGATCTGTGCCGGGCCAAGAAGCAGGCGGGCACCGGCAAGGGCGTGCTCACGCTGGTGCACAAGACCAACGTGCTCACGTACTGCGGTGACACCTGGTGGCGAGCGTTCAACGAGATTGGCGACGCCGAGTATCCCGACATCAAGCGCGACTACAACCACGTGGACGCCTGCTGCATGTGGATGGTCAAGAGCCCCGAGTTCTACGACACCATCGTCGTGCCCAACCTGTTCGGCGACATCATCACCGACCTGGCGGCCATGATTCAGGGCGGTCTGGGCGTGGCGGCCGGCGGCAACATCAACCCCAACGGCGTCAGCATGTTCGAGCCCATGGGCGGCAGCGCGCCCAAGTACACGGGCCAGAACGTCATCAACCCCATCGCCGCCATCGCCTCGATGGCCATGCTCCTGCGGGTGGTCGGCGGGCAGAAAAAAGACCCCGTCATCGAGCGGGCCGGTCAGCGCATCGAAAACGCCATCAAAAAGACTTGCCCCAAGATGAAGAGCCAGTCCGCCGGCCGCATGGGCTACGGAACACGCGAAGTGGGCGACCTCGTCTGCGAAGCGCTATAACGCCTATCCGGATATTGTGGCGCGCCGCGGAGACTCGCTACGCGGTTCTCATCGCGTGCACACAAGTTCCAATCGGCACCCCACAGCCTCAGCAAGCAGGCTTGACTCGTAAGAGCTCCGATCAGCGGAGATCTTACGTTTCATCGGTGGTCACCTGTCGAGTTGCCGTCGGCGGTGGCTTGGCGTATATTCACGCGCAAAGGAAACCAACCTGCGCGCCGGGGGCCGCACGGGAGCGGTCGGTGGGCGCGAATCATCCCTTACCAGCGGGGCCGATCCAGGACCGGGAGGGTCATGTACAGCGCAGCCGCTGTCAGCATCAGTCTAGCCGTCAGCCTGTGCGGGATGTCGGCGCCAGCCACACAACCCGTCCCGCAAAGCAAGGTAGCATCTGTCGCCACTGCCAGTGCACCCGCACCGCTCACGTTCACCGCCCGATTCACCGCGGAAGATCTCCGGCCGTTGTTCGAAGAGCGATACGACGTGTTGCCGCTGCCCATGCAGTTGCCGAGCCAGCGGCAGGCCGCCCTCGCCGCGTTGTCGCGCGTCGAGATGGGGGCCATGATCGAGCAGCTCACGCCCTGGCTCAACCGCCGCTTCGGCTCGCGATTCGACCCGCAAAAGGATCTGATTCAGATACCGGTCCCCGAGTCGCAGCAAGTCACGCTCGACACGCCTGAGTTGCCCGAAGCTCAGTATCGCGGCCCGAGCAAGCGAGTCATCGGCTTCATGCTCCACGACGTGACCGACGTCGAGTACATCGACACGGCCGTCTATCTGGCCCAGACGGCCCGCCAGTTGCTCGATTCGGGTGAGGTGCGCTTCGACCGCAACGCCCCCGATCACCTGGAAGCGATGGCGCGACACGAAGTGCAGCGTCGAATCGCCGCCCGCAAAAAAGCGGAAGCGGAGGACAAAGAACGCCAGGAGATCCGCCGCCGCGTCGCGGAGGCCCTGGGCATCGCCGATGCGGACTCGGCCGACCCGGCCGACGCGCAGTGGGCCAAGGAATCGCGCCGCTTCACGTACATCGTCCGGGACGGCAAGTTCATCGACCGCCTGGAGCCGCTCGTGCAGCGACTCAATCGCGAGATGGAACTCGCGGGCCTGAGCCCCCCTTCGCCACTGGACAAGCCCGGCATCCATTTCGATCCCGATCTGAAGGACGTGGAGATCGTGCTGCCGCGACCGATCATGCAGGCCTTTCTCGAGGAGGCCGACCGCATCGAGCAGCGGATGGCGGAGGACCACATCATCAGCATCGAGGCGGTTCGGTTGACCGACCGCGACATCATCGACGGTGCCATCGCCTCGCGTCTGGGCGCTCAGGTGCAAGGCGTTCACGACGTGAAACGCTTCAACACCCGCGGCGTCTTCACCCAACTGGGCCTCAACTCGCTGCTGGCGGTGGCCAACCAGCAGTTGCAGGTGGCGACGCTGGAAGCCATCGAATCGGGGAAGTTGCCCGCCGGCGTGGCCCCGATCACCATCGCTTCGCCTGAGATGCCTCCCCTGCAGGTGGATCGGACGGCAACCACCATCGGCAGCAATTTCTCGGTCGGTGCGGACGACATTTTCTTCGACGGCCGCGAGCAATCGTACGGATTCAGCTACATCGGCCCCGACGGCATCGAGCACCGGCTCTCGCTGGACGTGGTCGACAGCTTGCGCGAATACTGGGACCGCATCGAGCGGAATCTGATCGTGCACAAGATCAAGAAGGTGGACGAGCTCACGCCGTTCGCGGTGCCGGTCGGCCCCATGAACAAGACGTACGAGGGGATCGCGGCCCTCATTTCACAAGAGAATCAACAGCTCGTGGTGGCCACCGGCACGGGCGCCATCTCCGAAATCGATGCCACGGCCGGTACCTGGCTGATCATCAAGGATTTCCAGATCGCACCGGTGCCCGGTTCATCGACCGCGCTAACCGAAGAGGAACTGCAGTCCATCCAGAACCGCGTGCTCCTGACCATGTTCCTTCGCGATCCGCTGGTGTCTTGCGACGTGAAGACCCAACTGCTGCTGGCGGAAGGAAGCGAGGTGCTGGCGACGCGGCTGACCGAGCTGTTCGAGAGCCGGGCCGATCAGCCCGCTCGTCCCGGCCGCAGCGGCCGCACCTATCGCCGGATCTTCGAGGAGCGATTCCGAGAGAGCCTCGAAGCCGCGGCGGTCGAGAAGAAGGAACAGAACTCGACGATCACGCTGTCGTTCTTCTCGAGCCAGGGTAACATCATCAGCCAGCCGGGGCTGACGCAGCTCGGCGACGCGAACGACCTGACTACGTTCACCACGGAGCTGCGGCCCAACATCGTGACGCCGATTTCGTCGTTCTTCACCAAGAGCGGCAGCGGAGCCAAGGGAACATCGCCGCTAACCGGCATCTCGAAAGGCGAGCGCAGCAACGAAGAAAAGACGATGACGCACCTGCTGATCCGGGCGCGGTTCCCCAACGCCCCCCGGGAGCGAATGGACCGTGAGGAAGGCCGGCACCTGGGCTACTTCCAGCTGCCCATCACGCGCGAGCCGTCCAGCACGGTGGATCTTCCGTTCCTGTCCAGCTCCGACCATCCGGCCGAACGGCTGGCCCGGCTGCGGGTCGGGTACATCTTCGACGCTTTGCAGGAAGAGCGCGTCCGCCGGCCGCTGCAGTTGATCAATCCGAACAGCCTGGCCGGCACCGTTCCTGTGAACATCTGGGAGACCGCAACCACACGGATGCTGATGAACCGCAAGATCATCAGCGACTCGCCCGCGGACGTGCAGACGCTGGGCAAGCTGTACTACCAGCGCTTCATCGTGGAGGTCCGCTCGCTCCTGGAGTACGATGACGACTTCAATCCCTCCCCCAACTTTGCCCTGCGGAACATGGCCCAATGGAACGATCCCGGACGGATCGTGCTGGCGCTGGAGAACAGCGCGGAGAAGTTCGCTCTCCAGCGCCTGGTGCTGATGATTGACGAACTGGGCGCCCTGCTCGTCCCCGACGAGTACGCGGAGAATTCGCTGGCCTACGCTCCGGCTCAGTTGCTCGGCGGACACAAGCTTTATCCGCTCGATCCCGATCAGTTGTCATCGGTTCGCCGCGACGCCGCCAATCATTTCCTGCGCTTCCAGGAAGCCTATGGTGACGCCTTCCTGGAGGCCGTCTCGCGGATTCTCGGCCTGGGCACGTACCGTCCGGCGAATCACGAACAGATGCTCAGGGCACCGCTGCGAGGCTATCATGACCTCGCTCTACTCTCGCGGGAGAGTCATCTGCTGGCCGAGCCGGCGCTGTTCACCCAGGCCCAGGAAGCTTTCGTCCTGCTCAAGAATGGCGGGCGCCAGGGCGGCTGGTTCGAAGAATCGTTGACGACGATCGAAGACCTGCCGCCGTCGATCCGCCCCTTCGTGATTCGCGGCCGCGAGATTCTGGCCCGCCGTTGAGCGCATGAGTATGATCTGCGATCCGACTCGGCGGGCCGAAACCGATCGGCCCACGAGTTCGCATGCTCCAGGATGTTGATTATGACCACCCGGTTTCTTGCCCGTTTTTCGCGCATAAGTGCGTTGTCTGCGGTTTTCGCTGTTCTGCTGTCTTCGGGATCTGTGCTATTGTGCGCGTCGCCGGCCTACTCGGCGGCGGAACCGGTGCGGACCGTCAAAGCGCTGATGCTCGTAGGCGGCCACTCGCACGACTACCGCGACCTGCCCGTCCGGCTGGCCGACGAATTGATGCGGCGCGGCCATGTGATCGTCGAGGTCACCGACGATCTCGCTCGCATCGATGCCCGGACGCTGGCGAAATTCGACGTATTCATCGACAACACCTGCCACCGCCCCGCGCTGACGGACGCATTCAAACAGGCCGTCACCGAGCACGTGCGGTCGGGCAAGGGGCTCGTCGTGGTGCACTGCTCGTTGTGGAGCTACGTGGACTGGCCGGAATGGACGGCCATGATCGGCGGGCGAGTGGAGACGCACGACAAGTATGGCTCGTTCGACGTGGTGGTGCTCGACCCGACTCACGCGACCATGCTCAGCCTGGGCAACCGTTTCACCATCACCGACGAGCCGTATCTCGTGGACCAGCGCGATCCAGCCGCGACCGTGCTCATCGAGACCGCCGAGCCTCGTCACGACACGTCCGGCACGCTGCGCCCGGGGCCGGACCCGCAGGTCTGGGTCAAACGCTTCGGCCAAGGTCGAATATTTGTCACTACATTCGGACACGATGCCGCCTCGCAGCAGAGCGATCCGTTCATCACGCTGCTGCACAACGGCGTGCGGTGGGCGGGCGGCTCGCTGGACGACACGGTTCACAACCGGTTGAGCCGGTCCGAACAGCAGGCCGGCTTCGCGCTCCTGTTCAACGGCCGGGATCTGACCGGCTTCAAGGGAGATTTGGGGTTCTGGACGGTGGAAGACGGCGAGCTGGTCGGACGGGCCCGTGACCTGACGCGATGCGCGTTTCTCATGCCCTCCGACACGTACGGCGACTTCATCCTGCGTCTTTCGTTCAAGCTCGTGCAGGGCAACAGCGGCGTGCAGTTCCGCAGCATCGAACAGCCCCACGACGCCGCCCGGCCGTTGCACGGTTATCACGCCGACATCGTCCCGGACGCCTGGGGCAGCCTCTACGATTACGGCGGTGCGCGCAAGGTGCTGGCCAAGGAACTCACGCCCGAGGCCGCCCGGCACCTCGTGATCGCCAACGGCTGGAACGACATGACCATCCAAGCCGCCCGCGACCGGATCACGGTCTGGGTCAACGGTGTGGTCACGGCCCGCTTCCAGGAGACCGATGCCGGCGTGCCGCGGTCGGGTCTGATCGGCTTCCAGCTCCACCGCGGCGCCAAGCCCACGGAAATTCGCTTGCGGGACGTGCGCATCCGTCCGCTGCGGCCGGCCGAACTCGATCCGCAGACTCACCCCGACTGACCGGCCGCTTCGGAGCTTTCACCACGCCCACCCCTGCTCGCGCAAGAACTGCGCCTCGACGCGCAAGCTTTGACTGCTTCAACACTTAAAGATCGGCGGGCCTCTCGGCCGATAGAGAGGGTCGGCATTGGCCCATTCGTTCGCGGCCAGCGAGAAACCACAATCTCTTTTGGGACCGACCGATGAGCAAGAGAGAGACTATTGACCGTATTCGTCGCCTTAATCCCACCGCCCAACCCGAGTTCCTCGCCACCTTCGACGACGCCGACCTGCTTGCGTATCTTCATCAATTACAAGAGCTTGATCGTGAGCGCCGAGAGCAGGAGCTGGAGGCCCGGACCGATCGGCTGGCCCTGGTCGGCGCATAATTCCCGTCGCGCAGGCGAATTGGGCCTGCGAAGCTGAACGATACTATATATTGGGGCACTGGTCCGATAAGAGTACTACAAGCGGTACTGAATTTCGCCCTGAGTTGGCGTCGGGGACGCAAAATCCTCAAGAAGGTCCGAGAGGATCGTCGATAACAGTACTGTCGTGAAGGACTCGCAACACGGGCTGCTGGACCAGCCCCGCGACTACGTTCCGGCGTTCCATATCGCGATTTGGGGTTTTTCAAGGAGGAATGCCCAACGCGAGGCAGCATGCGACGCTGCGCCCGGAATGGAGGAACGGCTTGGCGGAGGCCCTGACGTTCCGAGGTTGCTATAAAAGGTGGCTGCGGCTCATCGCCGTGCGGTGGGCCGTGGGGCAGGCAGGGACGACAAAGCCATGAACGACATTCCTCCAATCAACGCAGCAGGACAGATGGGTAAGCTGGGCTCCATGCGGGCCGCAGCGGCCCGTCCGGCGACTTTCGGCGAGTTTCAAGACGATCAGCTTGAAATCTCCGAGACGGGCCAGATCCTTAGCTCCTTGGGGACCGACGCCCCCATCCGCGCCGAGCAGGTAGCTGAGATCCGCCAGGCCATCGCCGAAGGCACCTACGAGACGCCGGACAAGATTGCGCTGACCGTGGATCGACTCCTCGAGGCGCTGCGGACGGCCAGTGTGGACGCGTGACCGACCTGGCCTCGATTTGACAGACTCTCCAAGCCCCCTGACCCCAGGGGGCTTTTTCTTTTACCTTTCCCCAGGCAGTTTGACGGAAACCCGGGTTGTCTTATAATCCACCTTGGCTCGACAGCGGAATAGTACCGTAATTGCGTATTGAAACCGTCTTTACAGGCGGGGTAATCTTCCCCGCGAGCATCTGTGGTCCTGCCGTGTCTGGCTCATCCCGAGGAATCACCGCCGTCATCCCTGGCGGTGTGTCTCCCGAACGGAGGTTTCGAATGCACCGGTGGTGGCTGTCCATCGCTTCAGGCCTGTTGACCCCATTGTTGCTGGTTTTCCCCGCCGTAGCTCAGGCGCAGGAGGCCGGCGAGCCGGCAGCCAATGAAACCGCGGCTCCGGCAGAGACCGTCGCCGAGCGTCCGGCAAGCAGCCCGCCCGGCGCTTCACCCGTCGCGGAGATCCGCAACGATTTCGTGAACTTCCTGCACTTTGCCACCATCGGCCGCTTCGATTATGCCCAGGCACACGCCAAGAGCCTGCTGGAGCGGCCGGAGGTAAACCCGCTGTCGCCGGAAGCGGCCGATACGATCATCCGGCTGTGCCAGGAACGGCCCCAGGCCATCGACACACTGGTGATCCTGATCAACCGCAGCACCATCGGCCAAGAGGCGGGCCAGATCATGGGCCTGATCCGCCAGGCCCATGCCACCCGGCGAAAGAACATTGAGCAGATCAACGCGAGCATCCGCCTGCTCGCCGGCACGCCCACCGAGCAGACCACCGGCCTGGAGCGATTGATCGATTCGGGCGAGTACGCCGTACCGCAGATGTTGAAGATCCTGGCCGACCCGCACGAGAAGGATTTGCATCCCTACGTGGTGCGGGCACTGCCGCGTTTGGGCAAGCCGGCGGTCAATCCGCTGTGTGCGGCCCTGTCGGTCAATAACGAGATCGTGCAGCGGGTGGCCGCCGAGAGCCTTGGCCGGCTCGGGTATCCGCAAGCCCTGCCATATCTCAAGCGAGTCGCCGAAGATGCGAAGGCCAACCCGGCCGTCAAGCAGGCGGCCGTGGATGCGATCCGGCAAATCGTGGTGAGCGATCCGGCGGTGAAGGACGGCCCGGCCTATCAGCTCTTCCACGAACTGGCGGAAGCATACTACGCCGAGGAAGAGTCGCTGGCGGCCGATCCGGCAGAGCCTCGCGCGAACGTGTGGGTCGTGGACGGTCAGGCGATCAAGGCCATTGACGTTCCCACCGAGATCTACTGCATGGTCATGAGCATGCGGGCCAGCAGGGCTTCGCTGGAACTGGCCAAGGATCAGCCGCAGGTCCTGGCCCTCTGGCTGGCCGCCAACTTCCGGCGTGAATCGCGGCTGGGGTTGGACGTGCAGACCGCCGAGAAGGTCACGGTGGACGATCCGAGTCAGCCGGCGGACTTCCCGCGCAGTCTGTACTGGGCGGCGGGCTCCGGTCCGGCATGCTGCAATCTCGTGCTGGCCCGCGGACTCTCCGATATGGATCGCCCGGTGGTCCTGGGTGCCATTGCCGGTCTGGCTTCGACGGCGGGCCCGGCGGCCTTCCAGCCGGAGGCCGGGGGACTGGGTCTGGCCGAAGCGATCCGCTTCCCCGATCAATTGGTTCGTCTGCGGGCGGCGTTGGTGCTGGCCCGTATGTTGCCGACGCAGCCGTTCGCCGGCGCGAACGAAGTCGTTCCCGTGCTGGGCTCGGCGTTCGCGATCAACGGCCAGAAAGCCTACCTGCTGATCGAGCCCGACAAGAAGCTGGCCGAGAAGCTCGCCGCCGATCTGGGCAAGAGCGGCGCCAAAGTCATCGTCTCGGACAACCTGGAGCTCGGGCTCGCCCAGGCGGCTCGACAGGTGCCCCAGGTTGATGGCGTCCTGCTCGCCAGCGACATGACCGAGCCCGGCGTCGTTCAGGCAGTCGCGACGTTGGGTCGCGACGAGCGAGCCGCTCTGGCGCCGGTGGTGGTGCTGGTCAAAGAAGGCGGCATGCTGATCAGCGATCGGGTGGCCGAAACGGACGCCCGCGTGGGTCGCGTGCTGGTGGACGGTTCCAGCGCCGAGCAGATCGTGGCCAAGCTCGAGCAATTGGCGCCGGTATACGGTTATCGGCCGCTGACCGCCGAGGACGGCGTGGCCCTCTCGCTCGAGGCCTGCCTCGGGCTGCAGAATATCGCGGCGAAGCGTTCACCCATCTTTGACGTGCGAGCTGCCGAGGCCGCCCTGGTCCAGGCCCTCAACGAGCATCCCTCCGAAGAAGTGCGGATCGCCACGACGCGCGTGCTGGCCTCGGTGAATACGCCGACGGCTCAGAACGCGGTGGCCAAGATCGCCTTGTCGTCCGAGCAGTCGCCCACGTTGCGAGCTGCGGCGTTCGCCTCGCTGGCCGACTCCGCCCGTTCGGCAGGTGCCCGCCTGAACGACAAGCTCTTCGCCGAGCTCGAGACGCAGGCTCGGTCGGAGCCGAACCTCGAGCTGCGAACGGCCGCGAGCCAGGCTCTCGGTGCGATGATTAATCTGCCCGCCGAACTGGCTGTGATGGAAGGTCCGGCTCAGGCCTTAGGCCCGCAGTTGATTATCGACGCCATCCTCAACAGCCCCAGCGGCAGTTGACGCCGCCGTTGGCGGTCAAGGCGCTGGCGCCGCATCCGGCGGATTCACAAACCTGCAAGGGCTCGGGCCGTTCGTTGAACGGCCCGAGCCCTTTTGATAGCTGTCTTATCTGGCGCGGTCTGACCGCGCGTTCGCGGCCGGATCTTTTCACGCCGTCCCCACGGGCTCCAGCGTCGCCTGCAAGTCGGCCGCGAGCTTCTGATACGCCTGCCAGCCTGCGACGTCGATCCGCAACATCTGAGCGAACTCGAGCAGGTGCGGCTCAACCTCGACGATGCCGGCGGCGAGCTTGTCGGTCCCGATGCGGAGTTTCTCGTCGAGCTGTTCGCACACTTCCAGGATACGATCGACGCGCGGCTGCGTGTCGCACAAGTGCTTGCCGAGCAGGTCGGCCGCGCCGACGACGCGGGCCAGCGGCGGTGCTTCCATCCCCTCCACTTCGAGCGGATGCCAATTTACCGCCTCGCAGACCACCTCGGGCAGCTGCCAGTGACCCAGCACGAGGGCGGATGCCTGGGCGTGCGTGATCCCGACCAGACTGATTTCCTTGTGGGCCAGATCGCACTCGCCGTCCGGCCGGTACTGTGCCGCCACCGGCGCGTAGTCGGTGGGCATGGCCTCATCCAGCACCACCACGCCGACGTCAGCCAGCAGGCCGGAGATGAAGGCCTCCTCGCGGAGCTGCGGCTCGACCTCGGCAGCGAACCGCCCGGCCAGGGCGGCACAGGTGAGCGATCGCCGCCAGAAATACGAGATATCCAATCGCGTCGGCCGCTTGCGATCGAGGCTGTCCACGATGTATCGGCCTAGCACGAGCGAGCGCACCCGCCGAATGCCCAGCAGCGTCATGGCCTGCGATAGCGAGCTCACATGACGCGTCACGCCGAAGAGCGACGAATTGGCCAGGCGCAAGATTTCTCCCGCGGTGCCCGCGTCCGACGACAGCACCTCGACGACTTCACGGTAATCGAAATCCGGATCCTGGATAAGCTCCAGAAACCGAGCTGCCACCTGGGGCATGGAGGGAATCGCGGCGGACCGTTTGAGCATCTCGATGACTGCCGTCTCCATCAGCGGCTCCTTGAGGCAACGGATCGTTGTGGCAACGTTTGAATCGGCCCGAATTCCCGAACCAATTAGCAATGCTCGGCCCGTCTTTTGGAGCACTGACCGGAATGGGGCGATTGCGACCAGACCGCGGCAACGGCCGTCTGCATGAGTGCGGCGAGCGTGCCGATTATCGGACGACTTGTGGCAGATCCATCCAGGGTCCGTTTTTTAACGCAGCGCTGCCCCTCGGTTAACCGATGCAGGCTCAGAAGGAGTGTTGATTTTCGTTGATTCGTGTGGTGGAATCGGGCAGCATGCGATCCGTTCGGATACGCTTCGCCCTTGCACCGAATCCTGCTCGAACTTGCAACACGGAGGCGCATGACGGAAATGGAGTTCCGCGTCAACATGACCATCGAAGTGGACCAGGTGGGCAACGGCCTGGCCATTCAGACCCCCATCCCGATTCAGCTCGTCCACCAGCGCGGCAAATGGCGCGGCGAATGCGAGTCGCCGCCCGTCAGCACGCCGACATTCGATCATCTGGAAGAAGCGCTGGCGGCTTGCGGCCAGCAAGTGGCCGCCGAGGTCCAGGGCGCGGTGATGGAACGACCGCTGATCCTGGCCCGCATCACGCCGGACAACATACCGACGAATATGTTTTCGTGATTGATCAGCGGTCCGTTGTCAGTGGTCAGTGGAAAGAAGCTTGCGCGGGTTTTCCACGCGTCCGAGAATCCGACAACTGGCAACTGACCAGTCAAAAAACACCAGGTCGGCGGCATCTCTTCCCTTTCCCTGCCGCGGTTGCTTCCCCTCCTCATCGAGACGTCGCTGACGCTCGATCGCGTCCTCGTTGATGACGACTACCGCAGCGCACGGGCTGAGCTCGATGCCGCCGACCCGGTTGAACTGATCGGCGCCGCTCAACCGGCGTCGGCGATTGAGCGGCACCGTGTCAGAGTCGCCGCCTGCCGCCCGTGGGAATGGGCAGTGCGCAGGCGGCCGGGCGGTCACGGTGACGTGGTCTCGAGGGTAAGGGTAGGATTCCACTCTTCCGTCCACGAGTACAATACCGTCGCCGGCGCGAATAGCGCCTTTTGCGATATTGTCTCGGCGTGATGATCCATGAACAGGACGTCGTTGCCGGCCGGATGCCGTTTGAACTTCTCAATCGGCGCGCCCAGCTCCTCGGGGATGTTGGCCAGCACGTCCATCCGCGAGTTAGCGCCGGCATTGCCTACGCGGCCTTTGAGCCTGGGCGCGTCGTTGACCACCTTGTCGTGACCGCGGGCGTTGATCCACGCGGAATCGGCGTACAGGAGCGTCTTATCCACGAACTTGTAGGCGGTAGCGTTCGAATTGAAGATCAGACGCTCCTGATCGTTGGATGGCTTGATTCCGGTCATGTTGTTCAGTCCGTAGCTGTACTGAATCGTGTAGTCCGGCGGCAGTTTGTAAAACGTGCCGATGCCCAGAGCGTCGGGATAGGTTCCGATGTCGTCACCCAAAGGATAGACGCGGACCGGATCGGCGTCGGTGGGGCAGGCGAAGATCTCCAGCGGGCGCCGGTCGGACTTGATGATGGTCCGCATGGGCTCGAACGCACCGAACACGCTTCCGCCGCCGGTGGCCGAGCTGGCCGAACGGACGGGATACTGCTCCTTGTTGTTGTTGAGGTAAATCTGCGTGGCCAGGCCCATCGACTTGAGGTTCGAAAGGCAGACCGGCACGCGGGCCTGATCGCGGGCTTTGGCCAGCGATGGTAACAGGATCGCGATCAGCAGTGCGATGATGGCGACCACAACCAGCACTTCGATCAGCGTGAAGCCCGAACGTGGGGTTCGGTGTTTGCGGCTCGAAGTCGCAAGCAACGTGGTTTCAGCATGGTTCTTGAACAATTGAGATCTCCTTGGGCGCGGAGTACCTGCGGGATCGCCTCTCCTCCGGCAGAGCCAGGCGATCGGTTCATGGGTTACGGGTTACGGTTACGCGTGTATGAATGGATGAGTGATGACGGTTTGAGGGTTAACAACAACACAACATGGATAACCTCCTGCCCGGTCCGGCGTAACCCCCCGGTCGGTCAAATCTGATAGTCCTCGACGAATACTTTCATGTTGCGTGGGGTGACAAATACCTGTTCACCGCGGGCCAGACGCAGTTGCTGATAACGGTCCTGGGCCATCTCCACATCGACGCGCTCGCCATCGCCGGCGATGAGTTCGATTTTGACCTGCGGTCCGGCGGCATTCACGTGAGCCACGCGAGCGGGGAAGCAAGGATGCCCGTTGGCGGAACGGGCCAGTTCCAGCTCGTGGGGGCGGACGAAGCCCCGAGCCGCCATGCGAGCCGAAAAGCTCAGCGGGTGCGCATCTTCCACCGGCATCGGGCCGAAGAACGTGCGGTTTCCTTCCACGCGGCCCTGGAACACGTTCACGTTACCCAGGAAGTTCATCACGAATTCGTTGGCCGGATGGTGGAATACCTCGTCCGGCGCCCCGGTCTGCTCAATCCGCCCCTGATTCATGACCACCACGCGGTTGGCCACTTCGAGCGCCTCTTCCTGGTCGTGAGTGACAAACACGCTGGTGACCTGGATCTCGTCATGGAGCCGCCGAAGCCAACGGCGCAGATCCTGCCGCACCTTCGCGTCCAAAGCACCGAACGGCTCATCGAGCAGGAGCACGCGCGGCTCGACGGCCAGAGCCCGAGCCAGGGCCACGCGCTGACGCTGTCCGCCGGACAATTGGGCCGGATAGCGACGAGCCAGGGGTTCGAGCTGAATCAGCTGCAGCAGGCGCGTCACTCGCTCGCGGATTTCCTGACGCGAGGGCCGCTGCCGCCATGGCCGCACCCGCAGTCCGAACGCGATGTTTTCAAAGACCGTCATGTGACGGAACAGAGCGTAATGCTGGAACACGAAACCAACGCCCCGTTCGGCGGCCTTGTACGCCGCCACGTCCTGGCCGTGGAAGCGGATGGAGCCGCTGCCGGGATCCGGCTGCTCCAGACCGGCCAGGATGCGCAGGAGCGTGGTCTTGCCCGATCCCGACGGACCGAGCAGCGCGACCAGTTCGCCGGTCGGCACGTCCAGATCCACGCCTCGCAAGGCGGGAAACTGGCCGAAGGTCTTGCTGATGTTCCGAATCTCGATACTCATGCACCCACACCTGTGTCAGACATCTGTCTCCGAGAGCGAGACTCGACGACGGTCTTGAGAATCAGCGTGGCCAGGGCAAGAAACGCCAGCAATGAGGCCACGGCGAAGGCGCCGACGGAGTCGTATTCGTTGTACAGCACCTCGGCGTGCAACGGCACAGTGTTGGTCAGACCGCGGATATGGCCCGACACCACGGACACCGCGCCGAACTCGCCCATGGCGCGGGCATTGCACAGGATGATCCCGTACAGCAGACCCCATTTGATGTTCGGCAGCGTGACCCGCCGGAACGTCTGGAAAGCGCTCGCTCCCAGGACTCGTGCCGCTTCCTCCTCTTCCACGCCCTGAGCCTGCATGAGCGGGATCAGCTCGCGGGCCACGAACGGCAGCGTGACGAAGAGCGTCGCCAGCACGATGCCCGGCACGGCGAAGATGATCTTGATGCCATGCTCGTCGAGCCACGGCCCGAACCAGCCCTGCATGCCGAACACCAGGACGTAGATGAGACCGGCAATCACCGGCGAAACGGCGAAGGGCAGGTCGATCAGCGTCACGAGAACGCTCTTGCCGACAAACTCGAACTTGGCCACCGTCCAGGCGGCCACGATGCCGAACAACGTGTTCAGGGGGACCACGATCGCCGCGACCAACAAGGTCAGCTTGATGGAGGCCACGGCGTCGGGTTCCGTCAGTGCGGCCCAGTAGGCGGAAACGCCATTCTCCAGAGCCTGTGCGAAGATCGCGACCAACGGAAACAGGAGAAACAAGGCCAAGAACACCCACACGGCAACGATCAACAATGTGCGAACCCAGCGCGGTTCGGCGATCGCCCGTTCGGCGGTGCGAGCGGACCCCGGCGGCTCGTACCGAACCGGTTCGAGGTTCATCGATATGTCCTGAACTTCCACACTCATCCCGTTTCCGCTCCGCGTCAGCCGTTTATCGGTATTTCCGTCCACTCCAGCGCTGCAGCGAGTTGATCGCCAGCAGCAACGTGAACGACAGCACCAGCATGACCACCGCGATGGCGGTGGCGCCCGCGTGGTCGTATTGTTCGAGCTTGATCACGACCAGCAGCGGGGCGATCTCCGTTCGCATGGGCATGTTGCCCGAGATAAAAACGACCGACCCGTATTCGCCGATGGCCCGGGCCAGCGCGAGGGCGAAACCCGTCACCACGGCCGGAACCAGCTGCGGCAGGATCACGCGACGGATGGTCTTGTACCGGCTGGCGCCGAGACTCATCGCCGCCTCTTCCACCTCCGGATCAATCTGCTCCAGCACGGGCTGAAGCGTACGAACCACGAAGGGAAAGCTGATGAACGTCAGCGCGATGACCACGCCCAACGGCGTGAATGCCGCCTGGATGCCCAATGGCTCGAGAAACCGACCGACCCAACCGTTCGTCGCCAGAATCGACGTCAGGGCGATGCCGGCGACGGCCGTAGGTAACGCGAACGGCAGATCGATGATCGCGTCGAGCAAACGCCGCCCCGGGAACCGATACCGCACGAGCACCCACGCCACCAACAGGCCGAACACCACGTTGATCGCTGCCGCGATGGCCGACGCACCGATGCTCAATCGGTAAGCCGCGACCGCGCGAGGGTCGCTCACCGTACTCCAGAACTGCTCCCAGCTGAGCCGAGCGGTCTGCAGGAGCAGTGCGGCTAGCGGCAGAAAGACCAGCAGGCTCATGTATGTCAGCGTCAATCCCAGCCCAGGACCGAATCCCGGAAGCACGCTGGGTTGCTTGATTCGCAGCAACGCCATTGCGGTTCTCTCCGTTATCGCCTGGGGCTGTAGATCTGGTCGAACGTGCCACCGTCATCAAAGTGGACCTTCTGGGCTTTGGCCCAGCCGCCGAACAGCTCTTCGATGGTGAACGTCTCGATTTTGGGGAACTTGTCTGCGTACGCCTGAGCGACCTTGGGATCGCGCGGTCGGTAATGATGCTTGGCGGCCAGTTCCTGGCCCTTCTCGCTGTAGAGAAACTCCAGGTAGGCGGTGGCCACCGCTCGTGTGCCGCGCTTGTCCACCACGCGGTCAACGACGGCGACCGGCGGTTCGGCCAGGATCGTGACCGACGGCAGGACGATCTCCAACTGATCGCGGCCCAACTGCTCGATGGCCAGACGGGCCTCATTCTCCCACGTAATCAGCACATCGCCGATGCGTCGTTGCACGAACGTGGTGGTCGCCGCCCTGGCCGACGGATCCAGCACGGGCACGTTCCGGAAGATGGCAGCGACCAGCTCGCGAGCCTTGACCTCATCGCCGTTGTGCTTCTTGACGGCATAGCCCCAGGCGGCCAGATAGTTCCAGCGAGCCCCGCCGCCCGTCTTGGGATTTGGCGTGATCACACCAATGCCGGGCCGGGCCAAGTCGTCCCAATCCTTGATGCCCTTGGGATTGCCCTTGCGCACCAGCAGGACGATCGTCGAGGTGTACGGCGAGCTGTTAAACTTGAAGGCTTGCTGCCAGTCCGAGCGCACCCGGCCGCTGCGGCTGGCGATTTCGTCGATGTCTTGAGCCACCGCCAACGTGACCACGTCCGCTTCCAGGCCGTCGATGACGGCCCGGGCCTGCTTGCCCGAGCCGGAATGGGACTGGCGGATGGTGACTTTCTGGCCGTGCTTGGCCTCCCACTCCTTTGCGAAAAGAGCGTTGATCTCCTGGTAGAACTCCCGAGTCGGGTCGTAGGACACGTTCAGCAATGTGACCGGATCGGCCGCCAGGGCTGCCGCGCCGAAAGCCCAGACCGACCAGATTCCAACGGCATACCTCATTTAGTCCTTCCTCCACTCGCAGGTTGGCAGCATGCCCGCCACCGCGGAGCTTTCCCGCTGCCCGGGGGCTGTTTTCTGCACCCGGGGGCTGCACTCGGCATCCGGCGTGCCAACACGTATTTCGCGGTCAATACCCCCTTTTTTCGAGCCCGGCGCGAGGTCGAATACGGGGTCCCCGTGATCTATACTGGTAGCAGCCGTCAAATATGATGGGTGGGATTCGAGCAGACGCATGGAAGAGTGCAATTCATTACTACTGGAGATCTGGCGAGAGGCGTGCAAGCACATCGAGATTGGTGAGGCCGCCGCACTAATGGCGCCCATTCTGGCCCGGCGTTGGCCGCTGGAAATGATGCTGGTGCGGCGCATCGACCCGAAGCGCTCGTGTGTGGAGACCGTAGGCGTCGGGTTGTGCGGCTCGGCGACCGCTCCCGAACACACGCGGAACGAGTTGTCGGCCGGCCAATTGGAGGAACTGCTGGCGTGGGCCCGCCAAGGCCAAATCCTGCACTTCCATCGTCCTTCGTCCGCACCGGTGCCCGTGGGCGTGCTGCCGGAAGCGGTTCGCAACGATATGCTCGTCGGTCCGCTGACGAGCGCCGAAGGGCCCATCGGACTGGTCGTCCTGATCGCTCGCGAAGGGGCGTGCTTTCATCCAGCCAGCCTGCCGGTTCTGGAGCGTCTGCTCGAGCCGTTTTCGGTGGCCCTGGAGAATGACAGCCGGCTGCGGGAACTGCGGGTGCTGCGCGAGGCGGCGGAGGCCGATCGTCGGTCGCTGCTCACCAAGCTGGGCCGGCAGGACTTCCATGAAGAGATCGTCGGGGCGGATGGCGGCCTCAAACCGGTCATGGACCGCGTCCATCAGGTGGCCCGACTGGACGTGCCCGTGCTGATCCTGGGCGAGACCGGCTCCGGCAAGGAAGTGATCGCTCGCGCGATCCACACTCGTTCACAACGGGCGAACGGACCGTTCCTCCGCGTCAACTGCGGTGCCATCCCTTCCGAACTGATCGACTCGGAACTGTTCGGCCACGAGCGAGGCAGCTTCACCGGTGCCATTGCGACGCGCAAAGGATGGTTTGAACGAGCCGACGGTGGCACGCTGTTTCTCGATGAAATCGGCGAGTTGCCGCCCGCGGCGCAGGTGCGTCTGCTGCGAGTGTTGCAGGACGGCGTGTTCGAGCGTGTGGGCGGTCAACGGCAGATGGTCGTGGACGTGCGCATCGTGGCGGCCACGCATCGCAACCTGCAAGAGATGGTAGCGGCCGGCCAATTCCGCGAGGATCTATGGTACCGCATCGCCGTATTCCCCATCGATTTGCCGTCGCTGCGAGACCGTCCGGAGGACATTCCGGCGCTGGCGGCCCACTTCGCCCTGCGAGCCTGCCGTCGGTTCGGCTTCCGCCCACTGGCCCCCACGGCGGCGGACATCGAGTTGCTGCGGTCCTATCACTGGCCCGGCAACGTTCGCGAACTGGCCGCGGTCATGGACCGGGCGGCCATCCTTGGCGATGGCAAGACGCTGGAAGTTTTCACAGCCCTGGGTGCGGCACCAACCGTCGGTGCCGCCGCAAGATGCGCGACTTCGTCGCGGCAGGACAATTCCGCTCCCTCGACGAAGGGGAACGGCCTGCCCACGCTGGACGAAGCCATGGCGGGCCACATTTGCGCCGTGCTGGAGTACACCGGCGGACAAATCGAGGGCGACAAAGGGGCGGCCCGACTGCTCGACATCAATCCCCACACGTTGCGGGCCCGGATGCGCAAGCTGGGCATCGACTGGCAGCGGTTCCGCAAGTGAAACGGCGACTTGGGCGGAAAGAGGCTCGCCAAGCGGGCTGAAAATGGTACACTCATGGCACGCGTGCGGCGGTGCCAGCGCATGTCGCCGGCCGCCGAAGGCTGAGAGTATCCAGAAGCTGGCTCGCATTCGACCGGCCAGCATCGGAGGTGGTGCATGGAGGCGCCTGCCAAGACGGGTGGAACCCGCAAGTCACGTCCGCGTCGCGACCTCATCGGCCGTCTGAGCACGCTACCGCCGATCGAGTTTCTCAAGAAGCATAATCCGCTTCGCCGTCGTCGCCGCCGGCCTCAATTGGGTTTCGATCAGCCGCCCGCAGAGATCCGGCGTCTGGCGCTGCCGCTGCGGCCCGCGCCGCCTTCTTTGTCCATGCGTCTGTACGTGCGGGTCCGGGAGATCGGCGAATGGATGGCCGGCCGGTTGACCACCGCGGGTAAAGCGGCCCGACAGGTGATGCGCGCAGCGATCCTTCGGGCCACTGCTATCGCAGGCCGCACATGGGAACTTGTCAGACCCGCCTTCGTGCGAGTAGCGTCCGCGGCGAACGGGGTTTTCCGTGCACTCGCCCGTTCTCGGCTTGTCCGCTGGCTCGAACACCAGGCGTCGATGGTGAGTGCACGCCTGTCGGCCCTTGCGCCGGCAGACTGGGAGCCGGGGCAAACCACGGCTCTCCTGGCGCGAACGCAACGCGTCCGCCGCACGCTGGTGGGGCTGGTGGTCTGCGAATGGACGGCCTTGCTCGGGCTGCTGATCGTGCTGGGGATCCTGGCGGTGGCTGGCCGTGGTTGGGATCGCATGTCGATTAACGCCTGCGGCCTGATCCTCTCAGCCATCAGTCTGACCGCCCTGGGCATGCAAGCTTGGCACCAACGGCTGGTCGAGGCCTGGCGAGGGATGGAACTGTTCATCTGCGGAAGCTGCGGCGAACTTCGCAACTTCTCTCCTTCGCTGGCTTGTCCGGAGTGCGGCACGGCAGACACGCCGGTGTTCCCCGGTCAGACGCCCGAGGCATGGGCTCGCGGGCGAACGCTGATCAGCCCGCTGGCCGCCGCCGGGCCGGCTCTGCTGGCCAGCATGTTGCTGCTGGCCGCGAAAGTCGTCTGACGAAGCGCAGCCGCCCGCGCCACACGCTGTCACTGGTCCGTCCCCATTCAGGCTCCTACCCTACGAACAAGGTCACGCTGGCGTTACGCGCCGGCGGTTCGGGCCTTTGCAGGCGTTCCCCCGAGGTGAGTGCTGATGAGAGTTGGCGTAGTCAGGGAGACATTTCCCGGCGAGCGGCGGGTCGCTCTCGTGCCGGGCGTGCTGGCGAGCCTGAAGAAGGCGGGTCTGGAGGTGTTGATCGAAAGCCAGGCCGGTGCGGCCGCCGGTTTCACGGACGCCGAGTACCAGGAGAAGGGTGCAACCGTCGTGGCCGATCGCGCCGAAGTGCTGCGGCAGGCAGACGTCCTGTTGCAGGTGCGCACGCTGGGAGCCAATCCCGAGGCGGGTCCATCGGATCTCGAGCACTTGCGGTCCGGCCAGACCCTCATCGGTCTGGCCGATCCGTTGATCGAGGCTGCGGCCGCCGGCGAGTTGGCCCGGCGCGGCGTCAATCTCTTCGCTATGGAGCTGATCCCGCGGATTACTCGTGCCCAGAGCATGGACGTGCTGTCTTCAATGGCGTCCATCGCGGGCTACAAGGCCGTGCTGCTGGCGGCGGCCGAGTTGCCCAAGCTGTTCCCCATGATGATGACGGCAGCGGGAACGATCACGCCGGCCAAGGTCTTCGTCATCGGAGCGGGTGTGGCGGGCTTGCAAGCCATCGCGACGGCTCAGCGGCTGGGGGCCATCGTGCACGGCTACGACTTGCGGCCGGCGGTCAAGGAGCAAGTGCAGAGCCTGGGAGCCAAGTTTGTCGAGCTCGACGTTGCCGCCGCGGATGCCGAGGCCAAGGGCGGTTACGCCAAGGCCATGGACGAGGACTTTTATCGGCGTCAGCGTGAGGCGATGGCCCGCGTGGTGGCGGACATGGACGTGGTCATCACTACCGCGGCCGTGCCCGGCCAGAAGGCGCCGGTGCTGATCACGCGCGAGATGCTCACCGGGATGCGACCGGGCTCGGTGGTGCTCGACTTGGCCGCCGAACGTGGCGGCAACTGCGAAGCCACCGTGCCGGGCGAAACCGTGCAGGTCGGCGGCGTGAGCGTGCTCGGTCCGGTCAACCTGCCCGCGACCGTCCCCTTCCATGCCAGCCAGATGTACGCCAAGAACATCACCACTTTCCTTCTGCATGTAGTCAAGAACGGCGAGTTGCAACTGACCGCCGATGACGAAATCACGCGGGAAACATTGGTCGTTCGCGACGGCCAAGTCGTGCATCCAAGAGTGAAGGAGAGACTTGAGGCTTGAG